>Ga0099364_10005725_pt1 | contig 18360 bp, 15 predicted proteins | sample TergutTh196P3_FD_73070 | JGI IMG/M metagenome (GOLD analysis project Ga0099364, IMG submission 73070) | Microcerotermes parvus P3 segment gut microbial communities from Pointe-Noire, Republic of the Congo - Th196 P3 | ecosystem: Host-associated > Arthropoda: Insects > Digestive system > Gut ...
GGGCAATCAGTAAAAAACATCTCTCGTCCGCTTTCGCCTTGCGAGGCTCAAATGCTGGGCGCGGGGAAAAAGATATAGTGAAAAAAAGAAAACGAATTTTTCCCCGCTTCTTAAACCTTCAGTTAGCATTGTAGTTTTTATAGACACAAAGCACCAAAGGCAAGTAGGCATAAACCTAAAGCAGGGAACGACGCCCGGAAGCGCCTGCGCACGTAATTACAGCGGAAAAAGTCTTTGATAATCTTTTTTTCATAATTCCTTTTTCCGCGTTCGAGACCTGGAGCTCGGCTCGGCTGAGCGATTGGGCGGATTATAGAACAGGCATATGACGTGCGCGATGAAAGGCACAAGACTATGCGATTTGTCGAAATGGGGGTTCGGGGTCTCCCCGGCGCGTTTTGGTTACTTTGCCGCGTTGCAAAGTAACAGCCCCCGCGGCTTGAGCGGTGAAAAACAACCGAAGATAAAACCGCGTTATAACCACCCCGTCCGGCTGCGCCGTCCAACCCCTCCAAGGAGGGGAATTTCGGGCGTCAAAAGTCGGCGGGACAAGGTTTCGCAACCCTGCCCCGCGTATATGTTAACCGGGAACGTACCCATTGGCACATGATGCCATGGGAAAGCCGCCCGGGGTTAACACCGCGCAGACAGAACCGCCTTTCTGCCCGCATTTTAAGATATGCATTTACGGCACAAAGAGTGCGGCGCGGCACAGCCGCGCAGGATTGAGGTTTTAGGATTGAGGATTTAGGAAGGGCAGGAATTTGCAGGGTCGGGGTTCCATCCCCGACCGCGAATATTCGACCGGACTTTGACGGTCGGGCATGGAAGCCCGACCCTACCCTAAAACCTAAATCCTGCCGAAGACCGTAGGGGCGGCAATCTGCCGCCCGCAATTCCCCTCCTTGGAGGGGTGGCAGGCGTAGCCTGACGGGGTGGTTTTAAATAAGTACAAAACTTATCGTTTCTTCCCTCCCTAATCCCTAATCTCTAATCTCTAACTACTATAAGGAGCTTACACTATGCGTTACCGAACAGACCCAAAATCAAAAAACAGCCTTTCTGCCCTTGGCTTTGGCTGTATGCGCTTTCCGCGCGGCGCGGGCGCAAAAACAGACCTCGCCAAATCCGAAAAGCTTGTGATGTCCGCGGTCGCCGCCGGGGTGAATTATTTTGACACCGCATACATCTACCCCGGAAGCGAGCGCACTTTGGGCAAGATACTTGCAAGGAACCCCGGCACGCGCGAAAAAATCTTTATAGCCACCAAGCTGCCGCACGCAAAATGCAAAACCCACGCGGATTTCGGTAAAATCTTCACCGAGCAGCTCGGGCGGCTCGGCACCGGCTATATCGACTATTACTTGATCCATAATCTCACCTGTACCGAGGATTGGGACAGGCTTCGGGAAATGGGCATTGAGAATTGGTTCGTGCGGGAAAAAGCCGCAGGCAGGATACGCCGCGCGGGGTTTTCTTTCCACGGGGCGCAAAATGCTTTTATGGAGCTGCTGGACGTGTTCGACTGGGATTTCTGCATGATACAGTATAATTATATGAACGAAAACTACCAGGCAGGGCGCGCGGGGCTTCTCCGCGCGAATGAAAAAGGCCTGCCCGTTATAGTTATGGAGCCGCTTCTCGGCGGGAAGCTCGCCACCGGGCTACCGAAAAAAGCCGCGCGGGTCTTTGAGAACGCGGACAGCACACTTTCCCCCGCGACGTGGGCATTGCGCTGGCTGTGGGACCAAGGCGAAGTCACTGTCGTGCTTTCCGGCATGGCAGGCGAAAGCCAGCTTGCCGAAAACATCAACGCCGCCAAAACCGCCGAGGCCGGCTCGCTTACGGCGCGCGAAGCCGACGCAATAAAAGAGGCCGCGTCGGTCATCCGCGAATCCTACAAAATCCCGTGTACAGGGTGCAATTACTGCCTGCCCTGCCCGCGCGGCGTAAACATCCCCGGCTGTTTTGCCGCCTACAACACGTCCTACGCGTCCGGTTATATCACGGGCATGGCGCAGTATATGACAAGCACCGGCGCGGCAAGCCCGTCGAAAAGCAGCGGCGCATACGGTTGTACAAGCTGCCGCGCGTGCGAAAAACACTGCCCGCAAAAAATCGCCATCGCCGACGCCCTCACAAAAGTTACAAAGCGCATGGAGCCAATTTGGGTCAGGGCGGCAATGCGGCTTGCGAGGAAGTTTATGTAGGCAGCGCGGCGGAGCCGCGCAGGATTTAGGCTTTAGGATTGAGGATTTAGGAAGGGAAGAAAATTGTAGGGTCGGGGTTCCATCCCCGACCGCGAATATTCGATTCGCCTTTGACGGTCGGGCATGGAAGCCCGACCCTACAAGCTCCTTGCCCTAAAACCTGCGCAAGCGCAAGCGCCCCGCCGCCTTTTCAGGCGCGGGGCGGTTTTTTAGCGTCATACAGAAAAATTAACCGGCGCGGTTAAGCTTGGTTGCCAGTGAGGATTTTTTACGCGAGGCACAGTTTTTATGGAGCAGGCCGCGCGCGGCGGCTTTATCTATTTTTTTCATCGCCAGGCGGACTATCTGCTCCTTATCCCCGGTATCGCCCGCAAGGGCCAGCTCCGCTTTTTTTATAGCGGTCCTGAGGTCAGAGCGCGCCGCCTTATTTATAGCGGTTTTTACGGCGATTACCTTCACTCTTTTTTTCGCGGATTTACAGTTTGCCATTTATTTTCACCCCCCTTTCTACATTCATAAATAGCCGTGAAATCGGCTGATTTTATGTTAGCTATGCAATCATATCACCTTTTATTTGGAAATGCAAGGGTTTTTGTGTTTTTTTTAGTTTGCTGAATATACTAAACATGAATACAACGAATTTCTCATCAGGAGGTACTGTATGGCATTTCGCACGGATTTGGCGATGGAGCGGCTGGACGGCTGCGGTGGCGCGCCCAAACCGGAGGGGGTTTTGCAGAGCAGCCGAAGCCTTGATTCGCTTATAATAAACACAGTGGAAATTTGTGACGAGAACGCGGCGCGGGCAATCGAAAAGCCGATTGGGAGATATATTACGATTATGGCGCCGCCATTTTACAGCGCGGAGGAGCTTTCCGAGCAGGAGCTGAATGCCGTAGCGGAGGAAATCGCGGTATTTCTGCCGGAGGATGGGCTTGTGCTTGTCGTTGGGCTTGGAAACAATGATATAACACCGGACGCGATCGGCCCGCGCACCGCGCGCCAGATTGTAGCGACTCGGCATTTCACAGGGGAGGCGGCAAAGCAGGCCGGGCTGGACAGCTTGCGCGCAGTGGCGGCAATCACGCCCGGCGTACTCGGGCAGACAGGCATAGAAACCTCGGAAATTGTGCGCTCAATCGCCGAGGATATACAGCCCGGTGCGGTTGTTGTCGTGGACGCGCTGGCGGCGCGTGACGCGAACAGGCTGGGCTGTACAATACAGGTTTCGGATACGGGCATCTCCCCCGGCTCCGGCGTGCAGAACCGCCGCAAAGAGCTAAGCCGCGCAACCTTGGGCGTGCCTGTAATATCCATCGGCATCCCGACAGTGGTGGATGCTACCACACTCGCCAACGATATTTTAGAGGGCAGCGGTATGCCCGCAAAAAACCGCCGCTTGCTTGAAGACGGCGGCGGTATGATCGTAACGCCAAGGGATATCGACCTGCTGATCGGCCATGCCTGCAGGACGCTCGGGCTTGTAATAAACAAGGCGCTCCATCCCGGGCTGACCTTTGAGGAGATATCTTATTTGGCGAGTTAAAGTCATACACAAGATTCGTACCCATAAAAAAGCATAAAGCCACAAAGGCAAGTAAGCGCAAAACTAAAGCAAAGAGCGGCGCCGGAAGCGACCGCGCACGTAATTACAGCGGAAAAAGTTTTTGATAATCTCTTTTCCTAATTCCTTTTTTCGCGTTCCAGCCCTGGAACCCGGCTCGGCTGGGTGATTGGGCGGATTATAGGGCATAGCATTTGACGTGCGCGATGGAAGGCACTATGCTATGCGTTTTGTCGGAGCGGGGGCCGGGGGTGTCCCCCGGTGTGTTTTGTTTCTTTTGCACAAGCAAAAGAAAAGCCCCCGCGGCTTGAGCGGTTGAGCAGTGCGAAGCTACAATAAGAAGAAAGCATATCGTAGGCGCAAGACACAGGTTTCCCATTTCACATTCTACGCAAACTGCAAAATTTGTGCCATACTAAACCTGCCGCAACCTGGCTAAACAGAACCCAGCGAACGGGTATATCCGATGGTAAACACCAGCGCGTATATGCTCAGCGCCAGCACATACAGGCTTTCGTAAAGGCTGATAAGCGCGGCAGGTGACGGCGCCGCGTATATTAGCATATACAAATAATTCGGCAGTACGAGAAGAAGCCCGCAGGCCGCTGTACAAAGCCCCGAGGAGATTATATAGTTGCGGCCGTCCTTGCGCCCCTGCCCGCAAACTACCCGCGCGTGTCCCATGTAAAACAGCGTGGCACAAAGCATGAAAAGCACCACCAGCATATGGTCCGCGATGTGGAAAATTGAGTGGTAGCCGTTGAAACGGCTCAGCAGTAAAACAACCTGCCAAACAGGCGGCACGGCAAGCAATATCCCGGGCGGCCTGCGGCCAAAGAAAAGACCGATGCCCGTGACTATCAGCGCGGCGGCGGAAATATACCCCGCCGTTACATTTACCATGCGCAGTGTATCCGCAAAGCCGGTGTTTATTATTGGGGCAAGCGGCTCCAACGGATCAGACAAGCCATACAGCATATACAAAAACAGCGATACGCCCGAGATCATCGCGAATACCGGGAGAATCGGCCCGCGTCCCCCCGCCAGCATATGGTCCCTGCCGGGGGATCGGAAGCGGTTGAGGACAAGCATCCCGCCAAGCCCGAGAAATAAAACAGCGGAATAAAACAGCGGTGCCGCGCCGCGTATTGTGTAAAAGCCCGTGCTGTGGTCGGTGAAGGCGAATTTAAGCGTGAAGCGTAAAACACCGCCAACCGCCGTCAGCCCGGCGAAAATCATATACATTGCTTTGTAATACGGCTCTTTCATGCGCTTCCTCCGTATGCTACGTTCTCTGTTCGAGCGGGACATAGGCTGTCCTTGTGCTGACATCCTTGTACGCGGGGCGGATTATCCTGCCGCCTGTGGTACAGGCCTCTTCGATTATATGCGCGCACCAGCCGACAGTACGCGCCACCGCAAACAGGGGCGTCATCAGCTCAGGCGGGACCCGAAGCATCGTGTAGACCATGCCCGAATAAAGGTCAACATTGGCGCAGAGGGGCGCGTCTATCCCCTTTTTTTCGCGGAACAGCCCGGGGGTGAGCTTTTCTATGAGCTGTATAAGCTCAAACTCGGCTTCGTACTGTGTGCCCGGGATCATTTTTGCGGCGTATTGCTTGAGCAGAACCGCCCTCGGGTCGCTTATCGTGTAAACGGCGTGGCCCATGCCGTAAACCAAGCCGGAGCCGTCGCCTTCCTCTTTATTTAAAATTTTGCGGATAAAGCCCGCTACCTCGGTTTCGTCGCGCCAATTTGACACGCCGTTTTTAATGGCGTCCATCATCCCCATGACCATAAAATTCGCGCCGCCGTGGCGGGGGCCTTTCAGCGAGCCTATCCCGGCGGATACAGCGGAGTATATATCTGTGCCGGATGATGTAAGTACCCTGGACGCAAAGGTGGAGTTGTTGCCGCCGCCATGCTCCATTTGCAGGACCAGGCAGAGGTCGAGCATCTTGGCCTCCTCGTCTGTGAACTGCCTGTCGCTGCGCATGGTGCGCAGGATGTTTTCGGCAAGCGTAAGCTCCGGCTTTGTGGTGTGGAAGTACATACTCTTGTTATCGAAGGAGCGCCGCTTTACCTGATACGCCGCCACCATCATTGTCGGCATCTTCGCGATCAGGGAAATAGACTGGCGCATGATATTTTCATGCGTGGAGGTGTCCGGGTCGTCGTCGTATGTGTACAGGGCGAGCGCCGCCCGCTGGAGCGCGTTCATAATATTTCTGCATGGGACAGCGGTGATTACATTGTCCACAAAAGTCCCGGGCAAGTCGCGCTGGAGTGAAATCGCGCGGCCGAATATCCCCAGCTGGCGGACAGTAGGGAGCTTGCCGTACAGGAGCAGCCATGCCGCCTCTTCAAAGCCGAAGCGGTTTTCCGCCGAACATGCGCCTATAATATCCTCAAGGTCGATGCCCCTGTAGGTGAGGCGGCCTTTGACGGGCGCCTTCTCTCCGTCGTCAATTACATAGCCGTGGACATTGCAAATACGCGTCAGCCCGGCCATTACGCCGCTTCCGTCGTCATTGCGCAGGCCGCGCTTTACCTGGTAGGTTTTGTAATCCGCGGGGTTGATGCTTGTATACTTTCGGCTTTCTTCGCATAAGAATGAAATATCCTTGTCCGGGTCAAAGGCGCTTTGGGACATGGCAATTACCTCCAAACAGGCTGAGAAGTCTGCTTTCTATGCGTTTCAGTATAGCTTACGGATAATGATATGTCAATGTCAGACTGTAGACAAAGCAAAAAATTACAGTGTTCGTAATTCCCCGAAGGCGAATTTATTTCGCCGAAGGTTTCCTTAACCCGACTGGCGAGCGCGAAACCGGGGGGAATATGGGGGGTATTGGATACCCCCCATAATGAGTGATGACTTTGTCATCACTCAACAATGTTTTCTTTAGTGGGGGGACCTTATGAAAGCCGGGCTTATTTATATAGCGTTAATGACCGCTTTGTTGATTTTGATACCTGTAGTCGGCATACTTGTAAACCCGCCGTCAACCCCCGCCGCCGCAATGGCGGTCCCGGAAAGCGAACCCGTACAAGAGCCGCCCGCCGCAGTTGACGCCGCGCCCGAAATCCCCGTGCCGGAAATTATGCCCGCCGTGCAGCATAGCCCCAACGGTGTGGATTCTTTTTTAATTTACGATATGGCTTCCGGTGAGGTTGAAACCGTCAGCCTGCGGGATTATGTATTGGGTGCGGTTGCTTCCGAGATGCCCGCCGTTTTCCACCCCGAGGCAATGAAGGCGCAGGCAGTGGCGGCGCATACGTTCGCGCTGCACAACCACCATGTCCGCCGCGATATACCCGACCCCGCGCTTCATGGCGCGGATTTTGCGGCCGACCCATCCGGTATGCGTGTATACATCACGGAGGAAACAGCGCGCGAATTCTGGGGCGAGGATTACGCCGACGAGTTCTGGGCAAAGATAAGCGCCGCCGCGGACAGTGTGCTTGGCTACATTTTAGAGTATGACGACGAGCCGATTGCCGCCGCCTACCACGCAATCTCCGCCGGACGGACAGAAGATGCCGCGAATGTATGGACAGGCAGCGCGGATTATCTTGTCCCGGCAGAGAGCGGCGGCGATTTCCTCGCGCCGGACTTTGAGGTAACGCAGCATTTTACGGCAGAAGAAGCAAAGCATATCCTTGCAAATTTGCTTCCGGGTATCAGCTTGCCCGATGACCCTGCCCTGTGGTTTAGCGAAATCGAGCATTCACCGTCCGGTTATGTAACAGCGGTCACTGTCGGCGGCGAGAGGCTCCACGGCAAGGATATACGCACCGCCTTCGGCCTGCGCAGCCACAGCATGGACATAAGCTATGACGGGCGCGGCTTCGGCTTTACAACCTACGGGCATGGGCATGGCGTCGGTCTTTCGCAGTATGGGGCGGATTTTATGGCGCGGCAGGGCTATACATTCGAGCAAATCCTGGCGCATTATTACCCGGGGGCGCAGCTGCGGGCAATCTCCGCAGGTTTTGCGGATGGGGTATAATTTTAAACGTAAAACGCCCGTCTGTAAATTACAGATTGTAATATACAGCCGGGCGTTTTTATTTACGGCTTGTCTTACTTCTCCAGGTTGCTGAGAAGGGCTTCGATGGATACGCCTTTTTCAGCGGCAAGCTTTAGGACCTTGGCAGCCATTGCGGCTTGATTAGAGTCTAAAATCTCGCGCTTTTGCATTTCCAGCTCTTTGATTTCGTCTTTCTTTTTCGCGATCTTCAGATCAATATCCGCGATCAATTTTTCGGTAGTACGCCTTACACCTCTGGGCATTTTTTCACACTCCTAAAAATAATTTGGGCTTCCTTTTTTGTATTATAATACAAGCTGTCAATTTTGTCCAGTGTTTATTTAAAAATAACCGGGAAATAATAAAAAATATTATTGCCGGAGGGACATTTACTAAAAGTATGATGAAATGGATGAACGGTTTCTTTCCAAAGGGTGCCGATATTACTGAAAAAACTCGTCCTCCGGATGCGTTGGGTGACGGGGCGCTCACAGCATCCCTGGAAGATAATATCGCCCTGCTGGAAGGGCTTTTTTGTGATGTGGACACTATGGTTTCCCGCCGTTTCGCAAATGGCGATGTGCGCTTCTATATCTTCTACAGCGACGGGGTGACCGGCTCCATGATGGTTAATGAACACGTGGTTGAGCCGCTTGTCACAACCGGGCTTCTTAAAAAAAGGGGGGGCGCGCATGAGCTTGTAAGGGATCAAATTTTGCAGAGCAGTGACATAAAAGAAAGCTGTGACATTGCGGAAATTATCGCGGCGGTAACCTACGGCGACACGCTTCTGCTTGTGGGGGACAGTGACCGCGCGCTTATTTTAAGCAGCAAGGCTTTTACGCTGCGCGGCGTTTCGGAGCCGGAGGGCGAGAAGATACTGAGCGGCCCGCGCGAGGGCTTTACGGAAGGCGTCATGACAAACCTTTCCCTTATACGCCGCAGGCTCAGGACGCATTTGCTGAAGATAAAATTTATGAGCATGGGGCGGCATTCGGGTACAACGGTATGCGTTTTGTATATGGATAATATTGTTAACAAAAAGCTTTTGGATGAGCTTATGCGCCGCCTTGGCAAGATAGACATAGACTGCGTATTGGACAGCAATTACCTCGCCGAGCATATCGCGGAAAAATCGTTCCTCGGGCTTAACACAACAGGCGCTACGGAAAGGCCGGATGTTGTTGTAGGCAGGCTGATGGAAGGGAGAATTGCCCTTATTGTGGACGGTTCCCCGGTCGCGCTGACTGTGCCGTACCTGATGATAGAAAACTTCCAAAGCAACGAAGATTATTATATGAACCCGATGTACACCGGCTATGGCAGGATACTGCGGATACTTTGCTTTTTTATGGCGATTGTTATACCCGGGCTTTATATTTCGATAGTTGCGTATCACCACGAGATCCTCCCGCCCGCGCTTATGCTCAGTTTCGCCGCAAGCCGCAAGGATGTGCCGCTGCCCGCCGCGCTGGAGTGTTTTATCATGCTGATTGTTTTCGATATCCTGCGCGAAACCGGTGTGCGCACGCCTAACCATGTCGGCCAGGCGCTTAGTATAGTCGGCGCGCTGGTAATAGGCTCCTCGGCGGTGGAGGCAAAGCTTGTCGCGGCGCCGATGGTCATCGTTGTGGCAATCGCGGGGATTACGATTTTGCTTGTCCCGCGCCTTACCGCCACCGGGCTTATCGCGCGGTATATGTGCCTGATTTTGTCCAGCTTGCTGGGCCTAAGCGGCTTATTGATCGGCTTTTCGGTTTTGATTATCCATATGCTCAACCTACAGACACTGGGCATACCGTCGGTCCTGCCGTCGGAGCGGCTTGGCTATCAGGAGGTCAAGGACACCTTCATGCGTGCGCCGTGGCCTAAAATGCTCACACGCATACGCCCGATGACCGCAAATACGGTGCGCGCGGACAGCTCGCCTTGGGGCGGCGGAAAATGAAAATATTTGTTCTATGTGCTTTGCTGTGCCTTCCGCTTGCCGGATGCTCCGACTACCGCGGGCTGGACGCACAGACAATTGTAATGGGCATCGCGGTTGACGAGGGCGATAACGGCAGCCTGCGCGTAACCTTTGAGATTGTGGATATGGATTCCCTGTCGTCCTCCGCGAATGAGCTTGAAACAAGGCTTCTGGAAACGCAGGGCCATACATTCACCGAGGCGGTCAGGGCGGGCAACGCGAAACTGCGGCGCAATATGTACCTGGGCAACGCGGAAACCGTAATCCTAAGCCGTGGGATCGCGCAAAGCCGCGGGCTGGATGCAATCACGGACCCGCTTATGCGGGACAATGAGGTGCGATGTACGCTCATCCTAATCATCTCGGGAGAGGACAGCGCGCGCGAGCTTCTTGAGCCATCGGGCATGATAATGTCGCACTTCCTCACGCAGAATATCAGCGCGGGGCGGGTAAGCGCAAACGCCGCACAGCCCCAAACGCTCTATGAGGTCAGCGAAATTTTAAAAGAAAACGCGTCCGGGATTGCACTGCCTGTCGTGCGCTTCAGCGACCGTGAAACCGGGGAGCTTACTTTGGACGGGCTTGCGCTTTTCTCACAGGGAAAGCTTACCGGACATTTAGGCAGCGGGGACACGCCGTATTATCTTTTGGCAAAAACAAAGCTGTCCGGCGGGAGCTTCCGCTTGGATGACGGCGAAAAATACGCCGTCGCCGATATACGCACCTCTGTGCCGTCAATAAACGCGCGGTACGACGGGCAAAAGCTGTATTGTGAGGTTTTGGTGGACATATCCGCCGCCGCTGTGGAGCTTTCCCCGGATTGGGGCGCGGCGGATACGGGCGCGGTACACGGCTTGGAGCGGGATTTAAGTGCGATGCTCTCCGCGCGGATAAAAAGCGTAATCGAAGAAATGCACCGGGAGCATGGGGTGGACGGGGCGGGATTTGGCAGCAGACTGCGCGCACGCGACCCGAATCTGTGGGATGAATTGAGCGGCCAGTGGCACAGCCTTATTAAAGAGGCGGATGTCAGCGTCCGCTGTAATGTGAGGGTTAATAATACGGGGCTGGTTAAATAAGGGGGGCAACTATGGGACCGCTTATACTTTGTACAATAATCGCAATATTCATATTTAACTTTGCCATGCGCCCGCTAATCGGGACAGATAAAAAGGCGTTTTGGGCAGGGGCGGTGTTTTTGCTTTCCGGATACGCGCTTTTAGCTGTCATGAGCCTTGGGATGCGCCCGCCGAGTTTTTTGGTACCTGTGAAAATCTTTGTTGACTTTGTATCCGGGGGATGGGTGTGGTGAGCGGTAAGCTTTCCTTTCGCGACGGCGCGGCGATGATAATTGTCATCCAGATTTCTAAAATCATGGTACTTGGCTTCCCGATGGGGGCAAAATCGGACACATGGGCGGCGATTTTGCTCGCGGCATTTGGCGCGCTGCCGCTTATGGCGCTTTATGCGCGGCTCGTGCGGCTAATGCCGGGGAAAAGCATCTTCGGGATGGCGGAACGCGCGGTGGGCAGGCCTATCGCGGTTTTAATCTGCGCGCTGTATCTTTATTATTTTTTGGTTGCCGCAGGGATTACGATCGGCAGCTTTTCGCAGTTTGTGCATTTGGCGTTTCTGCCCGGCACTTCCTACGTGACGATATGCGCGGGTTTTTTTATCGTCTGCGCGTATCTCGCATACAGCGGCGTCGAAACCTTGGGCAAGTGGAGCTTTATTGTGCTGATGTTTTCGGCATTTGTCATAACGGCATCGGTGCTTCTCTCTTTCGCGAAAATGAAGATGCCGGGGCTGATTTTACCGATGGAATCGGGCTTGCCGATGATTGTGTCCTCCGGCGCAAAGCTCCTTTCAATCCCATTCGGCGAAGCGATTATTTTCATGAGCATGGCGGGGGATTTGGATGAAAAAGTAAACCCGTACAAGCTTTTTATCGGGGCAAGCGCGGTTTCCGGCGCGGTTGTGCTGCTAATTTACCTGCACAACACCTCGCTGTTAGGACAGGAAAATATGAACACGATGTATTTCCCGTCCTACAAAGCCGCGAGCGTAATAAATATCGGCACGATCGGCACGCGCATAGAAGCGCTGATCGCCTGTTCCTTTATCATCGAGGGGATAACAAAAGCCGCAGCCGGGATTGCGGCAACGGCACGTGCGGCGGCTGAGATTCTGCGTGTACGGCATTTCCGGGATATTGCCTGGCAGATAGGGCTGCTCTGCTTGGCGGCGGCGACATTCGCGTTTAGCAATGTCACGGAAATGTTTGAGCATATAGACAACGTCTACCCAATATACGCCGCCGTGTTCCAGCTTTTGATCCCGGCTGTAATTTGGGTTGCGGCGGAGGTGAGGAAGGTTGGTAGGGCGGGTCAGCTTCCCTCCAAATAAATCTCCCGCTGTACCGCAATATCCATAACGCAGATATAATCGGCGCGCAATATGTAATGACCGTCTTTTTCCATACCGGTCAGGTTTGTGCTGCGTATCTCCGCGCCTTCAAGCTGTACCCTCTGCGCCGCGTTAAGCTGCGCGAGGGCCTCTTCTTTTGCCTCATCTTTAGTCAGCGTTATCGGGATCTCCTCCATCAGCACATACCGTTCTTTCAGAACCGAAAACGGAAGCGCTGTCCCAAACGGCGCAAACACACTTTCCGCCCTTTCGACATAATAGGGGTGCGGGATGCTAATCGGCAAAAACAGCGGTATCTGAAGCCCCGCGGCGTTTATATAGGACCGGCTTCGGCTTTTCCCTGTGGGGGCATAGCCTGTCTGTTCCAGCGGCACTGCGGTTTCGATGGTATAATTCACCACGGCAAACGCCTGTGCCCTTGCGTGCCTGAACATGGTTTTATCCCTGCTGTCCTGTGTTATCCCGCTTACGATGATCTGGCCTTCGCGCACTGTATCGCCGATCTTCGCCAGCGGCTGCCCGTCGTAGGCGTTGAGCGCCACGAGCTGGCCGTCCATTGCGGCGGTTATATTGCAGGGGCGGTCGGGGTCTATCATTTCCGGTGGCTTGGAGCGTTCGCTGACCTCCACGTGTAAGGTGCTTCCGTCGATATTCAGCGCAACCCATGACAGGTCTTGAAGGAGAAGCAGGGCGCGGCGTTCGCTGTCCCGCACGTCAATCCCCGCTCGCAGGACACCCGGCCTTATCCCCAGCCCCTCAAGAGTGCGCAGGATATCGCTTTCCCGCACGCCGCCTTCCAAGCCGCCGACTTCAATGCGCCAGATAAACAGGCTCATAACAGCCAAGAACAGCGCGAACAGCGCCGCCCCGGCTAAAATCCCGTGCCTGTGCCTGTATTTATACCGCGTGAACGGCACGCCATGCTTTTCCCGGATTTTAATTTTAACGCCGGTTTTTTTTGCGTGGCGGCGCAGGCGGCGGTAGCTTTGCGCGGACACATGGCCGGAGAACTCGCCGCCGCTTTTCTTGCCGCCCCAGATTGCGATATGGTCCCTTGCCGAAAGGTTGAGGAAGCGTTCCACAAAATCCCCGGCGGCGCTGAACCGCACATACCCGCGCAGATATCGTATGAAGTTTAAAAAAAACATTTGCGTTACCCCTATTTCTATAAAACAAACTCCACGGACGTGATAAACCCCGTGACAACCGCGCTGTCGCGCGTAAGCACATTTATTTGCAGGCCGCGCCCGTTAAACTTAACCGCCATCTTGCCCGTAGCCAGTTTCACTACATTGTCGTCATATTGCAGCACGCCGCGGCAGCCGTCCACGACAGCCTCGCGGTTTTCCGCCATTTCAATATGCGCAATGCCGCCAATCGCGGAACCGGGTATATCAAAAATCTCGGAAAGCCCGCGCTTTTTCGCTTCCTGCGCATCACCACCCTCGGACAGCTTGCGGTTGCGCTTTCTTTTATCATCAGATCGCCTCATAACGCATATCCTTTCATATACTGACTATATATCAGCATATGCCGCATATCTATTATATAGGACAACCGCTATGAGGAGATAAACCATGAAGCAAAAATTAAAAGTTACAAGATTGCTTATATCTGTTTTGGCGGCGGTTTTTGCCGTGCTGCTGCTGCTCGACGCCCCGACAGTCGCACAGGGCGTCAGCCATGGGCTTAGGATATGCGCGGGGGCGCTTGTCCCTGCCCTCTTCCCATTTATGGTGCTGTCAGGCTTTATTGCCTCGACAGGCTGCGGCAGGGTTTTGTCGCTCCCATTCGGTTTTGTCACGGAAAAGCTTTTTAAGCTGCCCGGGGAGCTTAGCGCGGTTGTTTTACTGAGCATGGTAGGCGGGTATCCGGTAGGCGCAAGGATGATTTCGTCTTTGCTAAAACAAAAAAAAATAAGCGAAGACACAGCCGGGCGGATGCTGTGCTTCTGTTTCGGGGCGGGGCCGCCGTTTCTGATTACAGCGGTAGGCGCGGGGATGTTTTTCGATGTAAAGGCAGGGCTTATACTGTTCGGGACACAGCTTTTCGCAAGCATCGCCGTGGGTGCGATTATATCGGCGCGATGCGAAAAACCGCGCTCGGAAGTTAAAACCGAGGGCGGCGGGTACGCGGGGGCGTTTGTTTCGGCGGTGACGGGGGCGTCTTCCGCGATGCTCAGTTTATGCGCGTTTACTACGCTGTTTTCGGGGATTTTAGCGCTCCTGGCAAAAAAGGGCGCAGCGGTGATTTTTACGGCAATCCCCGGAGTAAGCACGGAAATTTCCCGTGTGCTCCTCGCCGGGATAATGGAGATAACCTCAGGCTGTATCGCCGCCGCGAATGTCGGCGGGGCAGTCGGTTTCGGCTTGGCGTCGATCTTTTTGTCGCTGGGCGGGATATCTGTTTTACTGCAGGTGGTATCATTTTTCGCTGATACGCCTGTGCGTTTGGGGCGGTTCTTTTTCTCGCGGGTTTTACATTCGGTGATTGCGGTTTCTTTTGCGGTGCCGCTTTATACCCGTTTTTGCGGCGGATATCTTGTTTGGGCACCGGCTTCCCCTCCGGCGATGGTAAGCGACAGCCGAACGCTGCTGATGTCCGTATGCCTGCTTGGGATGTGTGTGATTTTATCGCTGACGGAGCGCCGCAGGATTTAGGATTTAGGTTATAGGTTTTAGGAAGGGATGTAGGGTCGGGGTTCCATCCCCGACCGCAAATTATCGATTCGCCTTTGACGGCGCGACAATTTTCTTCCCTTCCTAAATCCTAAATCCTGCCGAAGGCAAAACACCCGTCATCACTGCGAAAAATCGCAGTGATGCCACCCTCTTTAAAAAAGAGGGTACGTCCTACGGTTGTTTTGCGCTTTCTAAATGAAATAATAAATCTCGTTGTGGCCTTACCCTCTTTTTTAAAGAGGGTGGCGCGAAGGCGAATTTATTCGGCTTCGTGACGGGTGTTTTGCCCTTCCTTTGCCCCCTTCGCGCACGAAGGGGGTGCCGCCCGCAGGCGGCGGGGGTTGTCTGTAGGGTCGGGGTTCCATCCCCGACCGCGAATAATCGATTCGCCCTTGACGGTCGGGCATGGAAGCCCGACCCTACAAGTTTCTTCCCTTCCTAATTCCCAATCCCTACCTGCTCTTCACGCAAATCGGTCATGCCGCCGCTTTTTTTCGGGATCAGCATAACCGCCGCCGATATCAGCGGCACGGCCATCGCCGCCGCCGTTACCCGCAGGACCTGCCCGCCTGTCAGCGCGACAGTGGAAAGTATGCTTTGTATAAATGGGTTATATACCGCGATGCCTATCATCCCAAGGGATGCCGCCACCGCCCCGATCAGCATGGGGTTGTCCAGCGGGTTAATCGCGAATATGCTCTTTGTTTCGGATTTGCACTCGAACACATGGAAAAGCTGTGTCAGCACCAAAGTCAGCAGCGCGCCTGTCCGCGCGGTATCCACATCGCCGTACCAACGCGCGAATAATGTAAACACCGCCAATGTCGTAAATCCGATTAAAATGCCCCGGAACAAAATCGTCCCCGCCAGCCCGCCGGAAAATACGGATTCCCCCGCCGGCCTTGGTTTTCGGGACATAGCGTCTTTTTCTGTCGGCTCCATTCCCAGCGCGAGCGCAGGCAGCCCGTCCGTGGCCAGGTTAACGAGAAGAATCTGGATCGGCAGCAGGACGATTGGAAGCCCCATCAGCATCCCCGCGAACATTGTCACAACCTCGCCTATGTTGCAGGAAAGCAGGTAGCGTATGAATTTGCGGATATTCGCGTAAACCGTGCGCCCCTCCTCCACCGCCGCAACAAGTGTCGCAAAGTTGTCGTCGAGTAAAATAATCCCTGACGCGCTCTTTGTAACATCAGTGCCGCTGATGCCCATAGATACGCCGATGTCGGCCTCTTTTACGGCAGGGGCGTCGTTCACGCCGTCGCCGGTCATTGCCACCACATCGCCGCGCCGCTTCAGCGCCCTTACTATTGAAAGCTTATGCCCCGGGCTTACCCGCGCGAAAACAGACACCCTATGTACGATTTTCGCAAGCCCTTCCTCCCCCATCGCGTCAAGCTCCGGGCCGGTCAGCACCATGCCGCCGCCCTTGAGTATACCCGTATCCCTTGCAACGGCACAGGCGGTGGCTTTATGGTCCCCGGTAATCATCACGGTGCGGATCCTTGCCTTGCGGCAGCTTGCCACGGCTTCGTAGACCTCTTTGCGCGGCGGGTCGGTCATGCCCGCAAGCCCTGCAAAAACCATGTTGTTTTCCGGGTCGCTTTCAGGGCTTTCCCGATATGCGAAACCCAGCACACGCATGGCGTTTGCCGCCATGCTTTCGTTTATCTCCTCCATTTTCCGCAGTGCCGCCGGGGTCATTGGCATCACGCCGCTGTCTGTGAGTATATACCTGCACCGCGAAAGAAGGATGTCCGGCGCGCCTTTTGAGAAACTCAGCTCTTTTCCCGCACGGTCACGCACAAGCACGGTCATGCGCTTTCTCTCGGAGTCGAACGGGACCTCGCCGTATCTTTCAAATTCATCGCCGCGGACGGCGCTCCCCGCTTTTGCCGCCATGACCAGCAGGGCGATTTCGGTCGGGTCGCCGCTGACCTGCCAGCTTCCTTCCGCGCTGTTTCGCGTACGGTCGCGCGGCGGGGCGTTCCCCGGCTCAGCGGTAAGCTGTGCGTTATTGCAAACAGCCGCAATTTCCAAAAGCCGCTTCACCGCCGCCGATGCGCCGGGTGCCGCCCTGCGCCCGCTTATGTGAAGCTCCCCTGCCTGTTCGTAGCCGCTACCTGAAACCTCTATGCTGTGTTCTGATGTATAAATCCGCGTTACGGTCATTTTGTTTTCGGTGAGCGTGCCTGTTTTGTCTGTGCAAATCACATTCGCGCAGCCCAATGTTTCCACGCAGTGAAGCTTGCGCACAAGCGCCCTGCGTTTCAGTATCCTGCGCACGGCAAGCGCCAGCGCGATTGTGACAATCGCCGGAAGCCCCTCCGGCACCGCCGCCACCGCCAGCGATATGCCCGTTATAAACATATCGAACAGCGGGTAGCCCCTTAGTATCCCCGCCGCCGCCACAAATACACAGATGCCCAGACAGCCGAAAGCTATGTATCTGCCGAGCTGGGCGAGCTTTTTTTGCAGCGGCGTGGGCTCGTCCTCGATCTCCCTGAGCATCCCCGCGATTTTGCCCATCTCCGTAGACATACCCGTAGCGGTTACTATTGCCTTGCCCCTGCCCTTTGTGACGACCGCGCCCATGTAGGCTATATCGGCCCGCCCGATCCCGCCCGCTTCCATACTTTCCGGCAAAACTTCGTCAGCCGCGGCGGTTTTTTCGGCGGGAACGGATTCCCCTGTCAGCAGGGATTCGTCGCACCCCATAGATACAGCTTCGGTTATCCTTGCGTCCGCCGGGACTTTATCGCCCGCGCTCAATAAAATAACATCCCCCGGCACGATTTCCTGCGCCGGTATACGTGCCGCTGTACCATCGCGCAGGACAAGGGCCGTAGGCGCCGCCATATTTTTAAGCGCCTCCAGTGTTTTTTCCGTTCGGTACTCCTGAATGAACCCCAGCACGGCGTTCATCAGCACGATTACGATTATGGCGACCGCCTCCACCGTTTCGCCCATCAGGACGGAAATTACAGTGGAAGCCAGCAAAATCATAATCATAAGGTCCCTGAACTGCCCGGCGAAGATTTTCAGCGCGCTGATTTTTTTTGCGGACGCGAGCTTATTTTCGCCGTATTCAAACAGGCGGCGCTGTGCTTCTTTTGCGGTCAGCCCTTGATTTTCCCTCATTTTCCCGTCTCCTTTGCTTTACGTGTTAGATATTGGACACGCTATATATCTATGCATGGACAGGCAGTGCTATACCCACATGGCAAACGTATAATAAAGTAAGCGTACAAAATCCTGTAGGGGCGGCAACCTGCCGCCCGCAAATTGCCGTAACATTATGTTCAATGCGTCGTAGGGGACGCACACCGGGCGTCCCGAAATTACCAAATAATCAACATTATTGCATCGTAGGGGCGGGGTCATCCCGCCCGCAATTCCCCTCCTTGGAGGGGTGGCTGGCGGCGCATAGCGCCGCAGGTTTTAGGATTTAGGTTATAGGTTTTAGGGAAAGGAC
>Ga0099364_10005726_pt1 | contig 18357 bp, 14 predicted proteins | sample TergutTh196P3_FD_73070 | JGI IMG/M metagenome (GOLD analysis project Ga0099364, IMG submission 73070) | Microcerotermes parvus P3 segment gut microbial communities from Pointe-Noire, Republic of the Congo - Th196 P3 | ecosystem: Host-associated > Arthropoda: Insects > Digestive system > Gut ...
AGAGGGTGGTCAACTCCGCCGGAATGCCTTTTAGTCCGCCTGCTATTAAGAGACGCAAAATTCCCATCTATGCGATGACCAGAACAGAATACGTGAATCCTGTGAGCAATGCACTCATGTACTCTAACACCGTTGACGGCCAATACCTGATAGACAGCATTGTCCCGCAATTTGACGGACGGAAATGGACGGTCACATACAATATCAAAATAAGCGAGGATGGTTGGTACACTCATATCATGGATACCGGCTTTCATGCCCGCGGACCTGATGGGCAACCCTACACAATCGTCCATCCCGACGGCACACCGCTCGAAGAGCCGGTACGGCTCAACGGAAATGGGCAACCCGTTAATATTGACTCGGATTTTGTGTTCAATAGGGGACCTTACAGCAAATATCCGCGAGTGGGAGCATTGGCAGCACTTCGAATCCCTGATCCGCGAACCATCCGATTCGTAAACGTAAACTAACATGTCAGAAAACTTTGCCCTTTTCAAAGAATCTTACGGACGCAAAATCAAGACCGTCGTGGAAGATGCCGAAAAAGTCTCCGCACGGGCTCCGGGCAGGAGTGATGTTCGGTTGCTTGCAGGTTACACATCGCCGGTTGAGATTACCAGCGAATGGCAACACGACGGCACCGCATGGAAGTGCTGGGCACGCCGACTCTTTCGGATTGACGGTGTGTACCAACCCATTGATGACGGTGTAGAGTTTGAATTGTATTGTCCGACGTGCCTTTACGAGCAACCGCCGCAAGGGATGGGGGATTTAGTCTTTGCCGTTTATCGCGGAGTCTGGGAATTGGTCTCCGCAGTCGGCGGCGGCACCGGCGACACACTCGCACCGATGCAGATTACACGTGTAAACCCTGACAATGTATATCATTCAGATAGTGACTATCCGCAAGTCTGGGCTCGGCAACTCCAAAAACGTTATGAAAACTGGAACTATACTACATTTGGTGAAGAGATTCCAATTTACGACCCCATCCATATTCTCTGCAATGCAAAAGTAGGGGACTATGTTTTCGCAGTCTATCGGGAAGGCAGAACAGAAGCCATACGGAGGTCAGAAGAAGAACATGAGTGAAAACGACATTACAGAAGGCAGATGGGAGGCGGTCTCGGAACGCTTGTTTCCAAAAATTACTATCCTAGACGTAGAACCGGTAGACTTCTGCGTGCCCTGGGAGGAAATAATGGACGAATACGATACCAGATATAAAACTCTCCCGGATGCCATCGAGGGTGTTATTCGTTACATCTACAACATCACTGTTAAGTTAACATTAGAAATAGAGTTTTACGAAAAGGGTGATCTTGTTGGTGTCACAAACGGAAGGAATCTTCATTTTCTTGAAGAAAATTTTTTAGTCGACAGCAACGTTACAGGAATAGGCAAAATACAAGTTGAATATTACGCAAAATTAGATGACTGCGCATACGACCCTTTTCCTGTGTCATTTTACCATTATGAAACACCCTACGAATGGTCGGAAGTTCATGGTAATACTCCGCAACGATGGACAAGAGAGAATCCCTATCAATATCAATGGACAAAAATAGTACTCGCTCGTCCGTATTTCCAATTTTATCACGGATGCCATAAAAGAGGCATCCTTAATCTCGTTCCTAGAATATGGCGGAAAACAAATCAGGGAACCAGATTACATATCCAAGTCAATGATAACCACAACGTGTTGTCTATTCCTTTACAATGGGAAGATGAACAACATCCCTACATCAATCCTACGAATTATCCCGAATCTGACTTATGGTATAGCCATTATTCTAACTATCCGGATTGTTTTTCCTCAGAATCACGCGTCCGCGGAAAAGTCTATTGCATAACCAATACATGGGTCGACTATTACAGGGAGACTTATGACTTTGATCAATCTGGTAGGAGCAATCATAACACAACAGCACTGACAAAAGCACTTGATAAAGCACTGAAAGAGGCAAAATTTGTCTATCGGGCAACGTACAGTATCAAAATCCCCGAAGAAGGGGGTTATGTCGTTATCAATGGTCAAAGATTCTACGAGTCCGATTTAGATGAGAATGGCAGAGTCACAGTTGATCATAAAATAACATATGCATACCATCTTCTTGGCGGCTGGGTTGAACTCTCTTATGACGACGACGGAAAACTCGTTGTATTTCTTGCCGGAGAGATCTCTTTGTACTTTTCCCCGGCGACGCTCGTGTTTAACATCAAAACCTACTCCGCAGAGGGGACTTTACTGTCAGAGTATGATATAGAGAAAGGAATGTATGCTAGGATTTTGAGTATTATACACGGTGCTGATGCTACCAATGACTCAATCATTTCTATAGATCCTTTTAGTTTTTACAACATCGTTCCGTGTCCGGACGATGATGATGAATCGGAAACGGAATCCGAATCTGAAAGTGAATCGGAAACAGATACCGACTCTCCCACGGGACCCTGGACAGATGAGACAGACGATACCGATTCCTCCACGGGACCGTGGACTGATGAAACGTGCCCGGACACGGACACGGATACAGGTACTGGCACTGGTACGGGTACGGATACCGGCACGGAACCGTGGACTGATGATGAAACAGATGATTGGACAGATACTGGCACTGGCACAGGCACTGGTACTAGCACGGGCACTGGTACTAGCACGGGCACTGGAACCGGAACCGGAACCGGTACGGGCACTGGAACTGGCACAGGTACGGGTACTAGCACGGGCACTGGAACCGGAACCGGTACGGGACCAGGAACAGACGAATCGGAGTCCGAATCCGATACCGAATCAGATACGGATACCGAGTCAGATGACGACACAGATACCGAATCCGATGATAACACAGATTTCAATTCCTCTTGCGAACTGCCATGCGGTATGCACTGGTGCTGGGAAACATTCCAAACATGGACGACCCATTACAGCAGTGGAGAACTCGAAGGATACTGGTTCGATCCAGTCGGTGGTACCACATACTTCAATGATCCGCATTTCTACCGCAACTACATCGAACCGGCATTAACAGACAGCGAACGTGCCGACTGGTTAGCAGACCTAGAAGAATTTAATAATACCGGTGCCGTAGCACCCCGATTCCGATCGCTCACAAATTTCGGATGCTGGCAGGATCTTCTCAAAGACACTGACTGCTACAACGTGGATGTGTATGGTTTCGTAGATATGGGCACAAGAGCCGATGCCGACGGATATTATAAAACATCAGGTGTCAATGGCGACGGTGTTAAAGGCAGTTTTAATGTCATTTGGGTTTTTGTAATCAGACGTGGTGACCCACCGGTTATTGATGAGATACGGGTCTGCCGGGCAACTGCAAAACTGATAGATACTTCTGACCCAGTGCAGATTCCCGGAACTGAATGGACTTGGAGAAAAATATCCGCTTACCGCTACTGCATTCCAACCTGCCCCACCATTCCATGTCCCTGCTATAACCTTTGTATGGTCGAATGCGGTGAGAATCCCGGCTCGCCGATGTCCATGGGCTCCATTAAACTGAAAAAAGTCGAGGTTACCGCACAATGTATTAACAACACTGATCCTATCCCCATTCCTGTGTCAGGTCCCTTCTGTGCGATAACTGTTTCCATTACAGGCGATGGCTCGACAGGTAACGATGAGAGCCTCCTCTGGATTCCTGTTATCGTCTGGGACCCTGATAATGGAATCGAGTACAGAAAACCTTATAGGTTACACGTCAATGGAAAGAGTTATCCAGTGGGTGGGCTCGAAATCGTTCCCCATCAAATTGGTCCTAAGTTTTTGATTTCCCCTGGAAAAACATATCCCCATGAAGGTGCTAGTTATTACGGAGATGCTACTGCCTCCTCTACTTTTTACATTCCGGTGAACGACCTTCCTGATAAGCCCACATCCTTCTCTGTTACGATACCGATTCAACGTGTCAGTGTAACTGATAATTCAAATGTACTGGAATCCATGAGTATCGAAGTTTCCTGTGTTCTTAACCCTGTCGAATGCCCATGAGTGATATTTTTCGTGAAACAACCGGATACCGCCTTTCTGCTCTTGTCGTTGGATGGACAAAAGAGTCAGAGAACCTCTACAAGTTAATGGTACAGGCGGACGGAGAATACCTACAAGGCGTTCTGTCAAAAACTGCCGTCTCTTCTGCAAGAGACAAGGCAGTAGAAATCGAATTCCGCGATGGGAACTGGCATGTGATCAAAGAAATGCCCGCAGAAGTGTTGGCAGTGGAAAAAAAGAAACCTGTTACTACTAAAACGACCAAGAAATACTGCCCCGGTTGCGGCACACACACCGAATATGTCCCTCCTACAAAATCTGCTCCAAAACAGAAAGCAAAGTTACGGTTCGCCGAACTGCTTGAAAAAGCACATGTTCGTTGCATTCACTTGCCGGAAAGAATTGACCGGGAAATGATTATGCTCGAAGCGTTCCGGCGGCTTGGTATTGAAGACCGAACAGACCTGTTTTTCACAGCCATCGACGGCACCAAGCAAAAAAACAAACCTAATAAAATGAGAGCGGGAAACTGGGGATGTGCACTGTCAAAATCCATGATTATGCTCGAAGCCGCCGCACGGAAAAAGCCGCTGTTACTGTTAGAAGACGACGTTGTGATCAATCCGCAGATACACGAAATCATGGATGCGTGCCTTGCCGAACTGCCCAACGATTGGAAAGTCTTGTATTTGGGCTGTGTTGCACTTGAACCACATGATACAATGCCCACCAAAGGAATACCGAAAAGAGAAAAGAAAGGACAATACTATGAAGTGCTCTCGAATCCGAACTTGAATCACGCCTTGCTTATCAGGGATGTAAATTGCCTCTTAGAACTCTCGAAAATGCTGGCTGATCCAGAGACATACAAACGTGATGAGGGGCGGTTTACAAGTGATTACGCCGTTGCACAGTATTTTGCTCAAAAGGGTATTCCGATGTATGGAGTTGCGCCCGCAGTGGCAAAACAGTGTGCCACCTATTCCGACAATGAAAAGAAAGTTGTCAACAGAAAAGCCATTTTCAAACCCATAACAATACCATGAGTCACAGAAAAGCAGCCGTCGGGATTTGCGCCCGGCATGAACACAAGTACATTCAGGAATGCATCTGTTTTAACTACCTGCAAGGGTGGGACAAGATCGTCGTGTGCCTCCACGTAGTGCCGGAAGACACAGAGCCTGACCGAACTAGAGCAATGATTGCAAAACTTCCGCCGGAAGTTTTATCAAAAGTAACAGTCATTGAATCGCTCCATGAAGCGGGTTGGGGATTCCAACACAAGGGATACCACTACATTCTGCAAGAGGTTTTAGATTGCGAATGGCTTGGTATGTTCGACGTGGACGAATGTCTTTATGACAGCCAGAAGCGGGACATTCACGACCTGCTTGCCACTGTCCCAGACGATGCGGGACAGATTATTTTGCCCTGGGTCGAGTTTGGGCATAGCAACAGAGTGATTTCTGCAACGCCGCAAGAAACAAGATTAGCGGCATTCACAACAAGAATCCCCCTGAATCCGCGAACCAACTTCAAGGCGATTGTCCGCACTCGTAACATTGTGCAGAAGCCGGATGAGCAGTTTCCGTCAAACTACTGGTATTATGCTCACATGGCGAGAGTTACTGGTCGGCATGTCAATTTTCAAGGAGAAGATGTTGTTCCCCCCGATTTTTCATTCGACGGTGAGAATTTCTGGAAATTCTGGGAGGTCAAAGCGAATACAACATGCTTTGACCCGTGCCTTGTCCATTACTTTACCGGAAGTATGGAAGACTGGGTACTACGGGCTCCCCGTTGCCATTTCAATCAATATCATCCGCGAGATGTCAAAATGTTCATGGACTATACCGGAGAAGTTGAAGATACAAGAATGTCCATTTATACAGAGGAATTGAGAGCACTGCTCGCAAAAGTAACACCGTGAAAAGAGAATTGCAAAAGGATGGTCGAGTGAATATCGGCTATTTTGAAATCGACATTGTGAAAGGATGCAATTTATCCTGCGAACACTGTACGCATTTGAGTCCCTGCAGAAAAGGGTTTGTACCTACTGCTGACATTGTGCACTGGTTCCAAACGTGGAGTAAGAAAATCGCAGCCGACAAGATTAACCTTTTGGGTGGCGAACCATTCTTGCATCCCGACCTTGCAGTTATCATCCGCGAAACACGAAAAATATGGGGGGAGCAGCCGATCATACAAGTCGTTACCAATGGCTTGCTTTTACCCACTGCACCGCAGGAGGTTTTCGACGCGGCACGAGAGACAAACTGTCATATTATTGTGTCAGACCATTCTGGTATCGACTTGCCGCGAAAAGACGTAGTCGCTGGAGTCTCGCGGCTGAACGAAAACGGGATACATTATCATCTCCGAGACAGTAATGGACGCTGGCTCGTCCAACATCAGTATAACCAAGACAACATTCCCATTCCCTTTCAGAGCAATCCGAGACAGGCGTGGAAGATATGCGAAAGCAAAGTATGCCTTTCACTCTTTGACAATAAACTCTACAAGTGTGCTGTTCTACAAAGTGTCATTGAAGGAGTCAAAGAGGGAGCACTTTCGGCGGATATTTGGAAGAATGCACTTACATACAAGCCGCTCCAGTCCGATGCAGATGCAAATACAATTTTACAACACATTTGCACTGACGAAGTGAAAGAGTGTGCAATGTGCCCTCATCGCCGCATGCCGGTCGAACCTAGACAGACCAAGCCGAGAGTAAACAGTGCCCGAAAGCCGCTCAAAATCATGCTGTGCAGCCGGAATGGATTTGTCATCGAATTCGGCGGCGGGGCGGAGCGGGTGCTCTGCAACATGGCAAACGAACTCTCACGCAGAGGACATCTGGTAACCATTCTCTGCGACGACCAAAAGCAAGGACTGCCCTTTTTTCCATTGGACAAAGAGGTTCATCTGATCAACTTGAATGTCCGAAAAGATTCTGAGTTTTATTCTGCAACGAGTGAGTTCTATTCCGCTTTTGAAAAGGCTCTCCATCGAGTCGACCCTGATGTTATTGTTTCCACCACTCTTGGAGACCACTGTGCTGTCATTGAAACCATCGGACACGACCGACCGCTGATTCTGATGCACCATCATCATGCCCATGTCCGGTTGTTAGATGAACCGGCAAACCGGTCAAACATGATTCGGCATTGCGATTGTCTGCAAGTTCTATTGCCCAGTTTTGCCAAGCCGATTCAAGCAAAATATCCCAATCTGAAAGTACGCACTATTCCCAATGCCGTCGAGACAACCGACGTGTGTGCCCAACCGGGTAATCATAAAAGCGAGTATATCATCACCATGCTCGCACGCCTCAACAAAATACAAAAACAACCGCATTTCCTGATACGGGCATTTGCCTCTATTGCAACACTCTATCCGCAGTGGAAAGTGCACCTCTATGGCGGAACGAAAGAACAGCCGGAATATACAAAAGAGTTAGAAACGCTCATCCGAAAACTCGGATTGCAAAAGCAAGTGTTTCTCAAAGGGGAAACGGATAGACCTTTGGACATTTTGGGCAAGAGCGATATTTTTGCATTTCCGACTTCATGGGAAGGCTGGGGACTGGCACTGACGGAAGCGATGAGTGTGGGACTGCCTTGTATCGGTTTGAAAACAACGACCGCCGTCAATGCACTCATTGTAAATGGGCACAACGGTATTCTCACAAATAACAATGAAGCCGATTTTGCCAAAGGGCTAAAACGGTTGATGAATGACCCGCAACTGCGTGTAATGCTGGGACAGAACGGTCGCAAATCAGTCAAACAGTATGAGTCCCAAAAAGTATGGAATCAGTGGAACGATTTGATACTTGAAACAGTGGAAGAGTATCATCGAAAACCGGCACTGGTATCTGTTGTGATACCAGTCCATAATGTAAAGCCCTACATACGGCAGTGTCTGGACTCCGTTGTGCATCAGACGCTCCGGGACTTGCAGATTATTTGCGTCAACGATGGTTCCACAGACGGCAGCCGGGAAATCTTGCAGGAATATGCAGACAAGGATTCTCGTATTATGATTATCGACCAAGAGAATCGTGGTGCCGGGAATGCCCGGAACGCAGCGTATCCGCATATCAAAGGGAAGTACACTCTTTTTGCCGACCCCGACGACTGGTTGGAACCTGACCTCTGCGAACATGCGGTACAAGCAATGGAGGAACACAATGCCGAAATGGTCTATTTTCGCTATTTTATCGAAAAGTCTGATACAAGCAAAGAATCATTCAAGTTCAGTGAAACATTGCCTCAAGTGCGCACTACCCGCAAGCATCGCACGGACTTTCTTTTTAACCTCAATATGCCCTGGTGCAAATTGTGGCGGTCGGATTTCCTGCTCAACAAGAACATCTACTGCTCTGAAATGAGTCCGTGTGAGGACATTATTTTGAATTGGAAGGGTTGCATTTTGGCAGAGCGTATTGCAGTTCTTGACAAGCCGCTTTACCACTATCGTGCTATGCGTTCCGGCAGTGTCATGTCAGAAGTCGGTTGGCGGCATGCGGTGATTATCGGCATTTACAGCGAAATCGAATCCGAACTGAAACGAATGGGCAAGTACAGTGAGTATCGGGAGGTGTTCTTACAGCAGCGATTAAATGATTTTCACCACCGATACATCAGTAATATGCGGGACACAGACAAAGAGGCTTATGTGCAACTTGTCCAGAGTGCGTTGACGGACGCAGACCGGGAGTTTCGGCAAAATCCTCCGCCATCGTTTCCCGCACACATTCGGGAGTTTTATGATACCATCGTGCGCACGTGAGCAAAATGGTGAGGGCGGGGCTATTTTGTGTTCGCAGAGTGCTCAAGAAAACGCTGTATCGTTATCGGCTTTCGCCTTGATAATACCGGTCAACAGCATGAATCCCGCCTTGCGATTCGCTTCTTGAAGACCGTCTATAAAATCCACAAAAGGGAGATGTCCTACGGCTTCTTTCGTAGCCTCCCAAATGTAATTGTGCTTCGCATAAGACAAAAAATCATGACCCGCCCACGCAATTTGTGCGACGACACTGCCGCGACGATCCTCCAGCGGATCATGCGCTAACATCTCATGTTTTTTGAGAAGAGCGATGTGTTGAAGGAAATACTCTGGTGTCAGATCACCGAATCCCTTAAACTGTTCGGGAGAAATCTTCTTCGGAAACGGAGGAGTTGTCAACTCTAGCAAAATTTGCAAGAGCAAGTCGTTATTACGGTTGGCTCCCGCTAAATCATTATTCTGTGTCATAGCCGGTATTGTAGAAAACCCCAAAGAAAAGTCAACACTCGTCAGTCCGTTTTTTCCGGCAAAACGTCCTAGGAAAAAAGAGAGCAGAGTGTAGAATGGAGTCTCTTCACTTACTACACTCAAACACTCTGCCTCCCATGAAGGAAAGATGGTTCCAATTTCGTATTCGCCTTATCCGCACACTCGCCATCCATGCACCACGCAGAAGAATGAACTGGCTCTATTATACCATAATTTTTGGTTCCTTGCCGATTGCGATTCGAATCGTCGTCGCCTTCGCTACATCAAGCGGGCAAGTTGACCTTTTCGCACCGGCGGATTTTGCCTTCTATGGAATCATGCTCAACACTGCCGCCATCGCAAACGTGACGGCAGGGAAAAAATACAGCCCCGACTTGATAGCCGGAGTCATGACGGTTGCCATCACGCATATCGTATTGTTGGTCTCCATCTATTGCGTCGCTCTTTTCCCGGATATCAGCAAAGCCGCCACTCTTGCAATCGGCTTCATCGTTCTTGCGTCCTCTCTACTCTTTTCATATCTCACAATAGACAGAGAGTTTATGTCTGACATCAAAATGGGATTTGACATGGCGAATGCAAGGGATGCAATCAATCCGTTCGTGCTTTCCTGTATGGACTTGTTAGACGAACAACGCAAGAGCGGCGAAAAGCCGAATCTAGGCGAGGATGCGATATTTTTGTTGGACAAAAACGGATACAGACTTGATCCCGAAACAATGAACATCGTTAAGAAATCGCCTTCTTGATACCTGTCCGCCGTTTTTTCCGGTAAAACCCTTGCAAAAAATACAGAACAGGATAGAATGAAAATGCTCTGACGAAAGGGTAATGCTATGAAATTTATAGAATTGACAGGAACGCCGGAACATTATTGGGGGGCGCAAACCTTCCACGTCTGCGTAGATCATGTTTTGTACATTTGCAACCACAAGGATAATTCGATAGTTCGCGTTGGTACAGAAAACCTACACGTTCAGGAAACGCCGGAGGAAATACGAGAGCGGATTTTCAAAACTATTTGAGGTCAATCTGCTGTGGCACTGTGGGGTTCTTTTGAAACTCCTCATCCTTTTCGAGTTCGGTCAGCGTCTTTACGGCAATGAGATAGTTTCCGTAAAAGTTTTTGACCGTACTCTCGTCCAGCCGGCGCTTGCCTTCTTGCATCGAGGCAAGCAGAACGGCGAATTCGTGAATGATCGGATTGACTTGTTCAGCCATTTTTAATCTCCCTATTTGGGTTGGAGTGATATTTACCATCTACCATTCTACACCATTTAGGGAGTTTTTCTTTTTCCCTCTCCGCTTTTCTCCGATAAAACGTCCCGCAAAAACCGGGCAAATATGGTAGAATGGAACATCATGACGACAGCACTAATTTTCATGTACATCTGTGCCGGTATCGCTTGCCTCGGCATCGGACTTGTCTGCTTCGGATTGAGCATCGCTGTTTTGAGTAGGCGGGACTGGATTCGGCAAACATTCCATATCGTCTACCCCACTTGGGTAGGAGGGAAGGAACGTCCCTGCTGGGGGGTCGTTCCGGTCGATCAGAGCAAAGATACCGAATGCTACTGTGGCGAACAATCCAAGAACGCCGAGCCATACTGCGCACAAGTTCGATGAAATTGAGAAAAACAAAAAAAATGAAAACAATCATAAACCGACATCCGCTGTTATTCGGATTTGTCGTCGGCACACCGTTCAGTATCGGATTCTTTTATTTTGTTTTGCCGTTCTTGATCCAATACATAAAAGCGCATTTCGGATAACACGGATTCTATGTCGGCGACCGTTTGAACCTTTGACATGCGATAGCGAAACTCGGTCGCCACTGACGAGTCAAACTCTGATATCCGAAAATTGACCATACAGAACTTTTTGTACAAGTCCGCCGTACTTGTAGATTGGATATACGTTGAAGACAACGCTGTAATACTAAACATCGAAACACACATCATAACAACAAGTAACATCTTGCCTAAATTGCCATTCCGAACAAAGCACAGAATAACCGCAGAGACAATTACCGCTCCAATCGCACCTGCTATCATTAATAACTGTAGAGTGAAAACACAACGGCAAATAACCTTCTGTGGACAAACAACGAATTCACGGAACTCCATCGCTGTCCAACGTGAAAATTCTAAAGAGCAAGAGGATAAAAATGCCCCAAGATCAAATACTACCGAGAGTACCCAGAATATGCCGCACACGAAAACATTGATAATAATCCCAATGATGATTGCTCTAGCGGCGTTGTTTGTATTTTGACTCATGGCGAATCGGTATAGAAATACTGTTGCTGCGAATGGGCTGTTTTTCCCACCCGTTGCAGTATCAACGGAAGGGAAAAACAAGCGGCGGTAGCGAACCACCTACCCACACGCCATTATCGCTATTTCCTCCCAAAAATCAATGGAAAAATTCTTCCCAACACCCGTCAGTCCGTTTTCTGACGGTCTATCCGGTAAAACGTCCCGCAAAAACCGGGCAAAGAGGAATATCCGGTAATTTTTTCCCAAATCGCCTACCCCCCCTGTTGACAGCCGATTTAGTTTCCGGTACAATGCCGCTGTCTCGATTCGTCGGGATAGCGGGGTAAGAGCCGCTGACATTTATTTTGGTACACTATAATGCAAACACTTCCATTCCCCCCGGAGGACGTGCCCGTGCGCACGACTCCACTTCTGAAACTCGGAGACGAGTTTTTCAAGTACCACAGACTCGAACATCGGACTGAACACCGTATCAGGACGGCAATCCAACGGGCAGTAGAATTCAAACCTGATGCCGACACCGAAAACTTCGGAACCAGAGAGGCGTATCAACTTCAGAACCATCTTACCAGCAGATATTCGGGCGACTACATTAACCGCTTATTCTCTTGCCTTCGGCGGGTTTTCAACTGGGGGGTATTCCTCGGTTTTGTTCCCGCCGCCAAAGCCCATGAACTGACCATCATTCCCTCGATTCGCCGGGGCGATAGGCGATGCCGGGAAAACAAGCCCCGCACCAACGTCCCCGAAGAATACGTTGCAACTGCAATATTGCACTGCCACCGTCCGGTCATTGCCGACATGCTGATTTTACAGAGCATTCACGGCATGCGACCGGGCGAAATCTGCAACCTCAAGCCCAGCGTGATTAACTTCAAATTCGACGGTGACAACTGGCTGGCACTGCCGAAAGAGCATAAAACCGCAAGAAAAGGATATGCCCGCCCCTTCATGTTGTGCAAAATATCGCAGGAAATCCTCAAAAAGTATATGCCGGACGACCCCGAACAGTGCTTTTTCCTAAATGCCCAAGGCAAACCGTTCACTCACATTAGTTTCGGTAGAGCGGTCAGAAAAGTGATTGACAAACATTGTCTTCCGAAGTTTGTGACGTATCAACTCCGGCACAATGTGGCGACCAAAACTGCTAAAGAATACGGTGCGGAGTACGCACAGGAACTTCTGGGACATGCGAGCAAGGCGATGACCGACCATTACATCCATCTGCCCAACATCGACAAGATTCGAGAGATGGCGAATGACCGGAATCGTGGGTTGGTGTGTCCTATCCTGCAATCCGTACTGCTCCAATTGAGCGTTGAAGAGAAAGGAGGTAGCCATGTTCGATAATCGAAAACACGGTACAATTAGACAGAACGAAATGTACATGCCCAAGCGCATCGGTCGCCTTGACCGACATGTCCCAGAGGGGCATCGGTCTACGGAACCGAAGGTTGCCTGTTCGAATCAGGCGGGGTGTAGTGATGGGATATTAGAAATTAAAGGGTCTTACAGCCTTTCAGCCTTGTTGCGTGGTTCGATTTTTAACCAAGAATGTGTCAATTTTGACACATTTCAGCGTAAGGAGATTGAATCATGTCGAAAAATGTATCAGTTCCGCAAATGGAGCGGGATCGAGAGTACGCCTTTGTCCGCCTAAACAGGCGAAAAATCCACTTGGGCAAATGGGGAACGCCGGAAGCAGAAAAAGCCTATCGGAGGATTATCACAAAATGGGCTTCCAACCCTGCCACCGCCCACATTAAACCGGGTGAGCAGGTGTTCCTTGACCAGTTATGCTTGGCTTTCATGCAAGCCAGAACCAACCAAAACGATCATGGCAATTACAAGACCGCTATCGAAGTCTTGCTGTCCGTTTATTCCGGCGAGCCAGTCGAAACATTCGATTTTTCTTCATTGGAGGTCGTCCGAAACCAACTTGTCCAACGAGGGTATTGCCGTTCCTACATCAACAAATTAACCAGTATGGTTCGCAGTGTTTTCTACTGGGGAGTGCCGAGAAAATTGGTTCCCGCCTCTGTTGCCGAGTCTTTGCGGTATCTAAAACCGCTCTTAAAGGGTCAAACCAATGTCCCCGAACAACCTCCACGTCAGGAAGTTTCCGATGAAATTGTGGCACGGACACTTCCTCATCTTTTGCCAACAGTTGCAGATATGGTCAGGGTTCAGCGAGCCGCCTGCATGCGACCAAGTGAAGTGTGCCGGATGAAGGTTGGCGAGATTGACCGAAGCGGTGAAGTGTGGAAATATACTCCACAACTGCACAAAAACTCATGGAGGAATCACAAGAGAACAGTTGCCTTGGGTAAGTTTGAGCAATCCATCATCGCTTCCCGATTGGCAGGTAAAGAGCCGGACGAGCCTGTTTTCAGCCCGAAAGATGCCTTGCTGGAACGTTATACAAGGGATGCCACCAAGAGGAAAACCAAAGTCCAGCCATCGCAGGTCAAGCGTAAAGAACAGACGGCGAAGAATCCTAAACGGAGGGTCAAGGATTTCTATACGACAGCATCTTACGGAAAGAGCGTCATGCAGTCTTTGGAGGCGGCTAATAAACGCTTGCCGGTCGAGGACCAAATACCCCATTGGACACTGTATGAGCTTCGTCATGCCGGAATCTCGGAAATTATTAAGACCACAGGCAGTGTAGATATTGCACGAGCCGTTGCTGGGCAAAAGCACCTTGCAACCACGATGATTTATAATCACGCTGACGATCAGGTTGCCGAGGAACAAGCCAAGAAACGAAAAATCGGTTAAGGTTCCTGTCGGTCAATCGTCATTTCTTTTCACGAGGGGGATGGTTTTATCCGTTCCCCTTTCTTTTTGTATAGCGTGAATCCTTCAAGTTCGCTAGAAAATACTGCTTGTAGCCACAACCTGAATGCGCCTGACGTTTCTTGAATATGAGTGATGGGGTACTACCTAATGACAGAGATGCACAGTGTATCTCACACGAATCATGCGGTAAGAGCAAGTGATGTAAGACCCTTATTCTATACGCATACAGAAAAAGAGGAGAAATTATTATGAAGACCACAGAATTTATGAACATCAAGCAGGTAGCGGAATACTTCGGTGTATCCGAGTCGACAATCCGGCGTAGGCTACGAGATAGAAGGAACGGTATTGGATCGTTTTTGGTGCCAGCCTTCGGATTTGGCAAGATTGCCCGGTTCAGGAGAACAGACGTAGAAAATTGGAGCGAGGTAGAGCCAGACATTGTAACGGTCGAAACACCAAGTCAGCAAAACCGCAAGGTGGAGTTAGCACAAAAGGGACTAGCCGATTTTGGTATCAAGGTTCCAAAGAAGAAATAGATAAAAGACAATCCCGGAGCCGTGCATGCGTCCTCCGGTATTCTCTAATATAAAGTTACTCCATTACTCACGTGTTCATTAGTTTATTCCCGTTACCATATTATCCTTTCCAACAGTACCAGTATGTCCAGATACACAATAGAGAGACCAGAGTAAAATATCATGATACCACTGCACCAAGATGATCCTAGACTATTCTCTACCTATACTCAATATAAGAGTTATAGTTATACAGATAGTCTTGACTCATACCAGAATGGAGCAGAGTTAGAAACACAGGTATATTGGCGTGAAGGACGTATACCAACGAAAGAGATCGTGATACATTTGTTTCGTAGGTACACAGCAGAGAAAAAGAAGGATTTAGATAAATTGCGGACAAAGATATTTAGTGTGTTGTCCAATAAAACCAATCAATTAGATGCGGTAGCAAACATTGAAGTAACGGAAGGTAGTGGTACCAGGGGGACAGTAGTTCATTTTCATGTATTGACAGATGATCCCCGTAGTGAAAGAGAACTACGAGCGATGTTTAACAAGGCTTGTGAAGATCAAGGTCTTACCAGAGAATCAGATTGTCCCGGTTGGGACGATGACTTACTCATGGGATACGCTGATGCAGATTTTCGGATAGATTACAGGGTACTCTGGAATGGTTACAAGTATTTCAGATATTTTACAAAGTGGGGTGTGAAATGGCGTAACAGCGTGATACTTTTCCAAAAAGGTCTGCGAATGCAAAAGTTCTACGAGATAGGCAACTGGTTTAGTAGAAAAAAGACAGAAATCAGGAAAGAAATCCTAGCAGAGCGAAAAGCATGGGCAATAGCCAAGCAAGAGGAAGAGGATAGACAGCGTGCTGAATTGCAGCGTGCTGATGACGAGTTCTGGGAAATGGTTAACAATACTTGTAGTATTCCGAATTACAATGATAACGAATTATCCAGTGAGTTGATACAAAGAGAACAAGCAAAATATGATATTTGCACGATAGATACTGATGGGATACAAGAGATTGACGATAAAGATGACACTAATGGAGTAATTGGTACTGACACGGCACACAACACCGATAAGAAATGGAGCAGGGCAGGGACGATGGTATATTTTGAGTATCACCTCAAAGATTATGTCAATCATCGCCGATATGTCCAGCGAGTAATCGACCGGCGTTATGAGTGGAAACGGTTTGCATATAGCATCGCCTTCTTGAGTTGAATGACGAGATGGCAAGGCTATTAAATCAATCGGGAAACGGGGAATCGGCTTTGCTCTGATTACCCTTTCCTGATAGGTCAAAACTTATCGAGTAAAACATATCGCTCTCTATCATACCAAACGGTCATCGGCGGCAATGTGTGGGCGGAAGAGTCCCATTGTCCGTATCTGTTTTCCTCTGCGAGAATCCCCGTATTCACTCTCCCCAGAACCGGATTGTAATTAACAATTTTTGAGAATTGCGGTATGCTCATCCCCCCCTTGCAGGTTCGGTCAGATATGGTAGGATCGGTGTCAGTGTCGGTCAGGGATTTCCAATTACAAGCATGGAAATGCTGACTTTACACATACACAAATCGTATCGACAAAGAGTTCTCCAAAAACACCTATCACGACATTTTTAATCACATCACACTAGATATGGAGAATAATTCTAAAAATCGGCACAGTAAATTATCGGTATCGTAGATACCACAACTGTAGATAGCCAACTCAATTTTCGTTGGCTGAACGCTCACACGATTACCACAGCGACGATTGTTGTTGAAGGATGGCGTTACGCTGTCCCCCCGGATAATGCACGGTTTAGGTGGTCTATTCTCGTGCAAAGTTTTATTACCCTAATCAAGATGGAGAACTACCATGAACAAAAAGTTGAACACATTGAACGACACACTCAACCTGAACGCAACGGAGAAACAAAGCATGCAAAAGATCACCCCCACACCCATCGCTGACGAACCGCCTACAATGGATTTTCTGGTAGAGCAAATGGTAAGGGAGATAGTGCCACCGGACAAAGTCATTCCACCACCACGAGTCAAGCGAGGGCATCCCGTCGAGCCCGACTTTCAAGTCGGTTCATCGAAACAGGACGAGCCAAACCATGTCGTCGTTCCTGAATCTCACAGCGAGGCACAGGAGCAAATGGAGGGGAGCGAGTTCATGGATTTATCGCTCATCCTAGCGAGTGATCTGTTTCGGTGCAGACCAGCAGAAGATAAGGCAACCCTCGAATCCTACACAGAGAATTTCACGGCGTACAAAATGGCGAAGGATAGTGGAGAGACCACAAAATATCCTTTCGCCCCAATTTGGATTTGGTGGGATGACGAACAATGGCATCTGGTTACAGGGTTCCACCGTTACAAAGCCGCCCAGCAAGCGAATATGGACAAAATCCTCGTGAAAAAATTTATCGGATCGAAAGATGAAGCCATGATGTTCGCCATGAAAGACAATAATTCTCATGGATTGCGAATGAGGCACAACGACTGGAAATACTGTATTGGAAAGGCTTTGCGATTATATCCCGACAAAACAACGGGAGCAGTTGCCAAAGAATTAGGATGCCCACGTTCGACTGCTTACAGGATTGAAAGTGAACTGTCTCAAATGGGACAGTTGGCGAGAGCAGATAAGAAACGTGGGGCAGATGGGAAGGTGCGTACCACACAGCCGAAGAGCAAGAAGCCTTCCACATCAGTAGCGAACACTGACGGCGATCCATCATCGACAGAACAATCTGGACAAGACGATACTTGGGACAATATGGTCATGAAGGATAAACGCCGTTTTGTTAATGGCAACCTTAACGGCTTCGTAAAGGACTTGCCAGATAAGGCAAGCAGGTTACAATATGCCAAGATGGTGAAGGAATGGGCGGATCATAAAGTTGATGTGCTCTCAAAGTAACCATGCCGTCCTGATGCACCTGTCGACAATGGTGCGACGGTTCTTTGGCAATTAGGTGGTGCCAACCATCAACGCCTCTTGGAGCGTGGAGAACTCCGAGGGGTAAAGGTAGGCGAGTGCTTGGATAGACATTCTTACATTGATTGCTGGAAAGTTACTTTTCCCGAATTCAGGAAAAGTACATGCCGTTACTACTCTTTCTTGTTTGTCAGATTTTTTACAAACCGGTCGCCACCAGAATACCCCTCCTCTACGCTCCCGGACTCTTTCTTCTCTACATATTCCGTACAGAATTGTTCCCCGCTTTGGATTATCGCCAAGATCGACACATTGTCAGCAGTAAATGTATGGCAGGGAGTGCCCAGCAGAGCAGGAATAGTCAGAGAAATGATTCTGTTTAACCACTAAAAATCACTGTCCAAAATATGCGATGTATCCTTTCGGGAAACGGCAAAACTACATCGAGGCTATCGTACCGTCAGCAATACTCTAGCAGGCAACGATGTGCTGATAATGTTATCATAAA
>Ga0099364_10005727_pt1 | contig 18356 bp, 20 predicted proteins | sample TergutTh196P3_FD_73070 | JGI IMG/M metagenome (GOLD analysis project Ga0099364, IMG submission 73070) | Microcerotermes parvus P3 segment gut microbial communities from Pointe-Noire, Republic of the Congo - Th196 P3 | ecosystem: Host-associated > Arthropoda: Insects > Digestive system > Gut ...
TAAGAAACCTCGGGGCGGCGCAGCTTTTCGATTAGGCGCGAGCGCTCAAGGCGCTTTATCTCGCCGTCTATCTGTTCCAGCTTCAGGTTGAGACGGTCTATACGGTCTTTTTCGACCAAGCCCAGCTCGTATCCCAGCGGCATAAGGCGTTCGTCGGCGTTGTCGTGCCGGAGCAGCAGCCGGTATTCCGAGCGGGAGGTCATCATGCGGTACGGCTCGTTGGTGCCGCGCGTCACCAGATCGTCAATCAGCGTGCCGATGTAAGAGCTGGAGCGCGGCAGTGTAAACGGCGCGCCGCCGCCCGCGTAAAGCGCGGCGTTTATTCCGGCGACAAGGCCCTGCGCGGCCGCCTCCTCATAGCCTGACGAGCCGCACAGCTGTCCCGCCGCGAACAGCCCGCCGGTACTTCGGACCATCAGCGAATGTGTCAGGCACATGGGGTCGATGCAGTCGTATTCGATAGCGTAGCCGGGGCGGGTGATCTCCGCGTTTTCAAGGCCCCTTACCGTGCGCAGCGCCGCCAATTGCACATCGGCGGGCATACTGGAGGAAAAACCCTGAAGATACAGCTCTTTGGTGTCCAAGCCCATCGGCTCGACAAAGATGGGGTGCCGGGGCTTGTCCGAAAATCTGACGACCTTATCCTCTATCGACGGGCAGTAGCGGGGGCCGACGCCCTCGATAGTGCCGTCGTAAAGCGGAGAGCGGGAGAGGTTATCACGAAGTATATCATGAGTGCGCCCGTTTGTCCATGTGAGATAACACATGGCCGCCGATACGGCCGGCTCCGTTTTGTCAAACGAGAACGCGGGCGTGTCCGTTTCGCCCTCCTGCGGCTCCATCAGGCTGAAATCCACGGTGTCGGCGTGTATACGCGGCGAGGTTCCGGTCTTAAAACGGCGCACGGGCAGTCCGAGTCCGGCGAGGTCGAGGTTATCGGCGGCCAGCAGTCCGTCGGGGCCCGCCGCGCGGGCGGCGCCGCCGGTGATAACGCGGGAGCGCAGGTATGTACCGGTTGCCAGCACGGCGGCGGACACGGGATACCGTGTGCCCAGAATGTCCGATACGGCGGTGATCTTACCGTCACTGACCTCTATCCGCGCTATCTCGCTTTGTAAAAGCCGGATGTTGGGGTCGTTCTCCAGCAGTTTTTTAACGTAACGCGAATACGCGTGTCTGTCGGCTTGGGCGCGGGGCGAGCGGACCGCGGGGCCTTTGCCGCGGTTTAGCATCCTGAACTGTATACAACAGGCGTCGGCGATTTTACCCATATGTCCGCCCAGCGCGTCGATCTCGCGGACAAGCTGGCCCTTGGCGACTCCGCCGACTGACGGGTTGCACGGCATGTTGCCGACGCTGTCGAGGTTCATGGCGAACACGATAACGTTGCCGCCCAGCTTCGCCGCCGCCATTGCCGCCTCGATTCCCGCGTGTCCCGCGCCGATAACGGCTATAACTTTTTTACTCACGGGTCAAACGCTCCCTGCGGGAACTCGGCGTATGTGCCGCCCTGATAGGTTATGCCGCCTGTGGAGAGGTCAACCAGCCAGCAGGGCAGCACGGTGGATTGGATAAGCTCATTTTTAAGCGTTTCGATTATCTCATCACGCGGGGGATCGTCGGGCAGGACCGTGACCTCCAGCCGGCCCTCGGTCGGGAACCATAGCTTGTCTATCAAAACGGCGGCAAATACATCGGGGTCGATTGCCGAAAGCTGGGCCGCCAGCCATTCGCGGGTTTCGGGGACATACGGGTTTATCCAGCGCGACTGATTTGCGTCGAGCCAGTTTACGCCGGAGGTGTGCTTTATGCCGAACAGCTCGCGCTGACGCGTTATTGAATTGTCCTCCAGCGCGGAAAAATACGCCACAAGCTGTACCCGTCCGCCAAGCCTTTCGGCGGCGGCGGCGAGCGTATCCGCCGCGGCGATAGCGCCGGTTGTTGATTTCACCTCAATGATTATCGTGTCGATCTCATCGCCCATGGCGGCTAGCTCGTCCAGTCTGGCGGAGCTGTTAATATCCCTTTGGGCCAAAAACGCGGGAGAGATAGTTATATTGACCACCGGCACAGGGTCGGGCTCGGGCGTCGGAGTCGGCTCGGGCGCCGGAGGGGAGGGGTCTACTATCAGATCGCCGCCGCCTGGATCGGACGGCTCGGCGGGCGGAGGAGAGGCTCTGCCGGTCAATCTTTCCAAAAAGGGGAAGGACAGCAGCAGCCCGTCGTCGGTGCGTGTTATATGGTCGCGCAGAAAGAGAAAGGATGTGGCGGCCAGCAGGGATACGATGAGCAGCGCCAGGCCCAGACCGCCGAGAATACGCGATAAGCGCTTGCGCCCGCGGTATCTGCCCGCACGGGACATATTCATCCCTCCCTTCTAAATAAGGGTATCCTTATTGCCGCCGATTATTCAGCGGAATCAGAAGCGTTTTGAAGACCGTCATGGTCCACGGGCTTCGGCCCCTTGTCCAGATTCGCGTCGGAGATAAGCTTGCGCGGGCATTTCTCGGCGCAGTCGCCGCAATGCGTGCATTTATCATAGTCGATTGCGGCAAGGTTGTCGTTTACATGGATGGCGTCGTGCTTACAGACCTTTTCGCATAACCGGCAGCCCACGCAGCCGATCTCGCAGATCTTGCGCAGAACTGCGCCTTTGTCGGCGGAGGAGCAGCAGACATGGACGTCGGCCTCATACGGGATCATAGAGATGATATTTTTGGGACATGCCGAAACGCATTTCCCGCAGCTTTCGCATTTGTCATAGTCGATGACGGCGACCCCGTCAACGATACTGACAGCGCCGAAAACACAGACGGAAACACAGGTGCCTAGCCCAAGGCAGCCGTAACGGCACTCGAGAAGCCCGCCGCCGATACGCGCCGCTGCGACGCAGTCCTGAATACCGGCGTATTCAAACTTTTTTTTCGCCCTTACGCCGCCGGAGCATTTTACCAGCGCGGTCATGCGTTTGCCCTTTACCGGCTCGACGCCCATGATACCGGCTATGGCCTGAATCGTTTCGTCGCCGCCCGGCGGGCAGAGGTCGATGTCGGCGCCCTCCGTTATCGCGGAGGCGTATGCCGCGCAGCCGGTATAGCCGCAGCCGCCGCAGTTCGCCCCCGGCAGGGCCTTCAGGATATTATCATAACGGTCGTCAAGCTCGACCTTGAAGAGCCTTGACGAAACGGCCAGCACCGCCCCGAACAGCAGGCCCAGCCCTCCCAGTGTGAGTACGGCGGTTAAAATCTCGTTCATACAGCTCTGCTCCTAAGAGAAAATTTTAAGCCCGGAAAAGCCCATAAACGCCATTGAGATCAGCGCGGCGGTCACAAGCGCGATGGGGAAGCCCTGAAAAGCCGCGGGGATGTCCGAGAACTCAAGGCGTTCGCGCACGCTGGAGAACAGCACAAGCGCGAGAAGGAACCCGATACCGGCGGAAACGCCGTATACGACGGAACCCAGCAGGTCAAAATTGTTTTGCGTGTTCAGGATTGCAACGCCCAGAACGGCGCAGTTGGTCGTTATAAGCGGGAGATATATGCCCAGCGCCTTGTACAGCGCGGGCACGGATTTCCTCAGAAACATCTCAACCAACTGCACAAGCGCCGCTATGACCAGTATAAACGCCACGGTCTGCATGTATTCCAGCTCAAAGGGCTTGAGCAGAAACTCGTTTACGGCGTATGTACACGCGGAAGCCACGCCCATCACGAAAATGACGGAGAAGCCCATGCCGACTGCGGTGTCCATCTTCTTTGAAACGCCCAAAAACGGGCAGATGCCGAGGAACTTGACAAGCACGAAATTTTCGACCAGTATCGCGCCCATCGCCAAAGCAAACAGTTGTGTAAAGCTCATGCCCTCACCTCGCGTTCCCGCGGTTTGAGAACCACTGCACCGCGGCGATAATTATACCCAGCGTTATAAATCCTCCGGGGGCCAGCGCCATCAGCAGCGCGGGCTGGAACCCGGCGGGGAATATATCCCTGCCCATCAGCGTGCCCGAGCCGAGTATCTCGCGGATCACCGACATGGTCAAGAGCGCCGCCGTGAAACCGAGACCCATGGAAAGCCCGTCAATCGCCGAGGCGGCGACGGTATTTTTGCTGGCGAACGCCTCGGCGCGCGCCAGAATGATACAGTTGACGACAATAAGCGGGATAAACAGGCCGAGCGACTTGGACAGCTCCGGCAAATACGCCTGAAGAAGCAGATCGGCGACCGTGACGAATGTGGCGATGATGACGATATACGCGGCGATGCGTATGTTCTCGGGGATCAGCTTGCGCAGCAGCGACACTGCGACATTTGAGAATATAAGCACAAACGTCGCGCAGAGCCCCATGCCCAGACCGTTGAAAACGCTTGTGGAAACGGCCAGAACGGGGCACATGCCGAGCAGAAGCACCAGCACGGGGTTTTGTTTGATTATACCGTTTTTAAGCTGACTTACCATTACTGCTCACCTCCCGCCGACTGTTCGGCATACATATCCAGAGCCAGGCTCACGCCGGCGGCGACGGCCCGCGAGCTTACCGTCGCGCCGGTAACGGCGTCAACGTTATTTGAGCCTCTGCCGACAGACACGCCGGCCCGCTTGCCGATAAACCGGCCGAGAAAGGCGGGCTCTCCGACCTTTGTGCCTATGCCCGGGGTTTCGTTCATTTTAACTATCGCAACGCCGGTGACATCGCCGCCCGAGGATATACCGACCAGCATTTCTATTTCACCGCCATAGCCCTTTGGAGAGACCTCGAAGACATAGTAATAGTCGCCGAGATGCCCGAGCGCCTCCTCGCGCGCGTTTTGGACATGCAGTGAGATCGGGTCTGCCGTCGTCCTGTTCACGACGGAAAGCGCCAGAGCGCTTATCAGCGCGATTGCGAACAGCGTGAGCGCGGATATTACGTTTTGTTTCATTTCGGCGCACCCCCTTTGCGTGAGAACAGGGGAACCCCGAAGCGGCGCGGCCTGCCGGTCTTGTCCAGAAGCCACGCGCAGGTGTTCATTATAAGTATGGAGAAGCAAACGCCCTCGGGCAGGGAGCCGAAGTACCGGATAAACACCGTCAGCAGGCCGCAGCCGATACCGAAGAGCAGCTGCCCGCGTTTTGTGACCGGCGAGGTGGAGTAATCCGTCGCCATGAACACGGCGCCCAATATCAGCCCGCCGGAGAGCAGATGGCTGAGCATAAACTCCCACGCGGCGACGCCCTCGGCCGGAAACAGATATGTGAGGACCGCCACGGTCCCGATAAACGCCAGCGGAATCCGCGGAGTGATGACCCCGCGCACCCACAGATAAAAGCCGCCGAGCAGCAAAACGATTGCCGAAATTTCACCCATGCTGCCGCTGATCTGGCCCAGAAACAAATCCTGAAGCATATCATCGGGCAACACGCCGTTTTTAAGGGATGCGAGCGGCGTCGCGCCGGTCATCGCGTCGGGGATGTCGCCCCACAGCGGAAGCTGTACGCCGACCAGCGGGAACGTGGTCATAATGACGGGCCATGAGGCCAAAAACGCGCGTCCGGCCAGCGCGGGGTTCATAAAGTTCTTGCCCAGCCCGCCGAACAGCTGCTTTACTATGACGATAGCGAAAAACGCGCCGGCGACGGGAATCCAATACGGGACGCCGGCAGGCAGGCAGCAGGCCAGCAGAATACCCGTTACCACCGCCGAGAGGTCGTTTACGGAGTTGGGCTTCTTGAGGAACTTCCGGTAGAAGTATTCAAACACCACGCAGGAGGCCACGGAAACGGCCGCCAATATAGCCGCGCGCCACCCGAACTGAAAAATGGCGATGCCCAGCGGGAAAGCCAGCGCGATTATCACGTCTAGCATTATCGAACGCGTATCGTCCTCTGTCTTTACATGCGGCGACGACGAAACTATCAGCTCATGCTCCATCTGTATCGCCCCCTTCCGGTATGTGTCTGTACGCGGCTACCTTTTGCTTGCCCGTTCTGAACGACTGCACAAGATACAGCCGCCCCGGACAGGTGTATGAACAGCTGCCGCACTCGATGCAATCCGTCACCCTCAGCCGTTCCAGCTCGGGGATATTGTCCTTTTGGCCGTGCATGTACATATAGACAGGCAGCAGATTCATCGGACAGACGGAAACACATTTGGCGCAGCGGATACATATAGGGTTATCGACGCGGACGTCCTCTTTGCGCGAGAACGCCAGCAGCGCGTTTGTCCCCTTTGAAATAACCGTATTGAGATTATGCTGGGCAATGCCCATCATGGGGCCGCCGATCAGCACCTTATAAGGGGTTTCGCGGAAGCCTCCGGTCGCCTCGAACACGGATATAAGCGGCGTTCCCATACGGACAAGCAGATTTTTCGGGTTCGACACCGCCGAACCGGTCACGGTAACGATACGGCGTATCAGGGGAAGTCCGGTGGTAATCGCGCGGTGTATCGCCGCGGCAGTCTGAGCGTTGAAAACTGCGCATCCGACCGACGCCGGAAGCTGACCCGGCAGCACCTCGCGTCCTGTAAGGGTTTTTATGAGCTGCTTCTCCGCGCCCTGCGGATACCGCGTCGGCAGAGAAACGACTTTGATATTGCTCTTTTTGCGCGGCAGCGTGCGGCGCACCATATCTATGGCGTCGCGCTTGTTGGCCTCGACCGAGATTACGGCTTCGGAAAGGCTTAGTATTTTCATCAGGGCTCGCACTCCGCCGATAAGCTCTTCGGGCGCTTCGAGCATAAGCCTGTGGTCCGAGGTGATATAGGGCTCGCACTCCGCCGCGTTTATTATCAGCTTGTCAATCTGTCCCATCATCGAGGACAGCTTGACATGCGTGGGGAACGCCGCGCCGCCCATTCCGACGATGCCGGCTTCCCTGACCACCGACAGCAGCTCGTCGGGCGACAGCGACTCGACTGAGCCGTGGGGGCGCATATCCTCATGCGGGGAGTCAAGCCCGTCGTTTTCGATAAACACCGAAAGCACGCTTGTCCCGTTTAAGTGCAGATACGGCTCAATAGCCTCGACCTTTCCCGAAACGCTTGAATGTACCGGCGCGGAAACGGCGCCCTGCGCCGCGCCGATCTTCTGTCCCAGCTTGATATATTCGCCCACGCGGACAAGGGGTTCGCAGGGCGCGCCGATATGCATGGACATCGGCAGGATCACTCGCTGGGGGGGAGGCATTTCCTCCACGGGTTTATGCCGGGTGGCGTTCTTGCTCTCTTTGGGGTGAACGCCACCCTTGAACGCGAATGGCAAACAAATCACCTTCTTAGTTTATTTGGGCTCCCGTTTTCAGCGCCGCGACAATCTGTCCGACGACATCGTCCGCGCTTTCGACGGACACCTGGCATGTGCCGACCTGACGGTGGCCGCCGCCGCCGAAGCTGAAGCACAGCTGGCCTACGTCCGCGTCGCAGGTGCGGTTAAGTACGCTGTAGCCGACGGCTATGGATACGTTAAGCCCGGCGCGCCCGTCAACGACCCAGACGGATACGTTCTGTTCGGGGTGCAGGCTGTAAAGCATAAACCTGTTGCCGGTGTATATCGGCGAAACGCCGCGCAGATCCGTTATGATAACGTTGCCGTCAACACGGGTATGGCTGTCGAGCATTTTCCTGAACAGCGCGTCCTGCTCCCAATATAAATCCACGCGCTCCTTAACGTCGGGCAGAAGCAGTATCTCGTCCACGGTCAGGGTTGAGCAGTCGTCGAGCAGCTGCTCCATAAGAGTGAGGTTGGAGATGCGGAAATTGCGGAAGCGGCCCAGCCCCGTGCGCGGGTCCATGATAAAGCCGAGCAGTACGCCGCCTTTCGGATTCTGAATCTCATCGGCGGTCAGGGAACCCGAATCGACCTTGTCGCAGGACTCCACCAAGCCTTTGAAATTAGGCATGACTGATTCGCCGCCGTAATACTCATAAATGACACGGGCGGCCGACGGCGCGTGGCGGCATTCGCCGGGCGCCGAATGGTTTTTCCCCATGCGATTGATTTCGGTTGCGTGGTGGTCGAACCACATGCCGCAGCCGGGGACATAGGGAACGTTGGCAAGCACGTCGTTTCTGGTGACGGGCACTTTTCCGTCCTGCACATCCTTCGGATGCACAAAGGTCCACGAGTCAATGACTTTAAGATGCTTCAGCAGCGCGCCGCACACAAGGCCGTCAAAGTCGGAGCGAGTTAACAGATTCATATGAATACCCCCTAGAAATCATTGTACATTATCCAACGGAAAAAATCAACTGCAAAGATGAAACGTTGCGCCGCGACAAATGTTTAACGGCACGGACGGCCAATGGCCGCCCCTACATACGGCGTTTGCAGGGGCGCGCATTGCGCGTCCGCCGGCGGGCAAAATGTTTCACGTGAAACATTTTGCGGGACGGACATTCAGCGACATCGGCGCGCGCATTAAACACACGGACAACGGTGGCCAATTGTTTCACGTGAAACATTTTGCGGGACGGACATTCAGCGACATCGGCGCGCGCATTAAACACACGGGCACCGGTGTGCCATTGTTTCACGTGAAACATTTTGCGGGGCGTCGCGCACTGCGGGTGTTTAACGGCACGGCGCGCCGAGGGCGTCGCGCCCTACAGGCGGTTACTCTCCGCCGCTCACTGCATTATACACCATTCCGTCCCGTTTCACAAGAGGCCGTCCCATTTTTTAACCAAACGGCTGTGAAAAGATATTGGGCCTTTACCTTTCCGTGGAGCGCCACGGTTATGGCCCTTTCAGGGCATTTGTTGATACAGCGGTAGCACATCGTGCAGTTATGCCTGTGGGTTATCCCGCCGTTTTCGAGGACAAGATTATTCATAGGGCAGGCCGATACGCAAAGCCCGCAGTTGGTACAACCGACGCTGACTTTGATCGAGTTGTTCGCACGCTTTTCAAACGGCGGCATTAAAGGGGACTGAAGCAGTCCCAGCGCGCGGGAGAAAACATTGAAGCCGCGCCTCTTGACTCTGCCGGCCTTTATATCGCGGCAGGCGGAACGCATTTTGCGCCCGGAGCAAAGCAGGTACTTTTTAATGAGCCGGTCGCCTGCCATGGGTACTATAAGTATGTTGCTTACGTTGTTAGGCATGAAAAAATGCTCCGCGTATATAACCTCGGCGTGGCCGCGCGGGAATAAGGCGGCGAACGCCCGCGCCCCGTCGCCTGAGAGTATCATTTGAGTGCAGAAGACAATCAGCTTTTTGCCTTTGAGAGAAGCCATGTGTCTGGCGGCAAACTCGCGCATTATCCTCGGCACCCGCGACATGTACACGGGGTAGCAAAACGCGATTGTTTCTTCGGCGTCAATCAGCTTTGTGAAGTCGATGGGTTCTTCGATGGAGCGGCATTCGGCGTTCATTTTGGCGCAGAACAGTTCGGCGATGTGTTTAGAGTTTCCGGTGCCGGAGAAGTAAAGCATTATCATGTTTATATACCTCCGAATATATAATCTATCAGACCGTCCTTCATCAGCTCAAAGGTTTCCGGCAGAGCTTCGGACAGCATCAGATCGCTGCCCATCATCAGATACAGCGCGTGTATATAGTTGTATACTACGCCGGGGCTTACCTTTTGCGTGTCTGTACCCGCCAGAAGCAGAAGCTTCTTAAACATGTCCGCCTCCGTCTGTTTGGCGCACAGAGGTTCGCGGTTCGGGGAGGACTCGAGCAGTTCGCTGATGTCATGGAAATTCTTCATAAGGAAGACCATTTCAGGCACATTGAAAAGGGTTACAAGGAAGTCGCGTATGTTTGTCCGCAGGTCGTTTTCGTTCAGGATTATCTGCTCGGCCTGCGCGAACGCCTTGCCGTGAATGTCGTTTATCAGCGCAAAAAGGTATTGCTCTTTGGAGTCAAAGTGCTGGTAGAACGAGCCTTTTGCCATTCCGGCGGCCTTGGCTATTTCATCGACGCTGACCCTTCGTATCCCTTGGGACAGAACGACGGCTTGCCCCTTTTCAAGTAGTTTTTGGCGGTGTCTGCGTTTCTCCTGTTCGGTTAAAGCGCGCGGCACAGTATCGACCTCCCCTGTATTGACTATATTGATAATAGTGGTCATCATGGTCATTATACATGGGCGGCGCGATGTTGTCAAGAGGAAAAAACAAAACGCTTGAATAAATGATTTTGCTGTGTTATACTGGATACGATAAAAATTTATAACTTTGGAGGATTTTATGAGATATGAGCTTTTTGGCGGGAATCTGCCGGCGGTAACGGTTCATCTTGAAAACGGGGAGAGTATTTACACGCAGTCGGGCGGCATGACGTGGATGACGGGCGACATAAAAATGGAGACGAATATGAAGGGCGGGCTTTTGAAAAGCCTCGGGCGCATGGTTACGGGAGAATCAATGTTCATGGCGACCTATACGGCTCAGGCGGCAGGGCAGTCCATTACGCTGGCGTCCTCGTTTCCGGGCGAGATTATCGCGCTGGATGCGGCGAAGGGACCGTATATATGCCAGAAAAACGCGTTCCTGTGCGCGCAGCCGGAGGTTGCGCTGAGCATGTATACCGTTCCCGGGGTCAAGGCGGGGTTGTTCGGCGGGGAGGGGTTCTTGTTGCAGCAGCTTTCGGGGACGGGGGTCGCGTTTTTGGAAATAGACGGCAGCATGACGGAAATGAATTTGCGGGCCGGTGAAAAACTTAAAGTTCAAACGGGGAATGTTTCCGCGTTTGAAAAGAGCGTGAAATATTCGGTCGAGACGGTTAAGGGGTTCAAGAATATTCTGTTCGGCGGGGAAGGGCTTTTTTTGACGACGCTCGAGGGGCCCGGAAAGGTTTTCTTGCAGACCATGACAATGCCGGGGTTTGTGTCCAGAATACTGCCGTTTCTGCCCAGTAAGGACAACGGATAGAGGATTGTAAAAAGCAAGGCGCCGGCTTCCGTGAACGGAGCCGGTGTTTTTACGGGGATGTTTTGCGGGCGCACAAAAAATAAGGCGCGCAACATACAAAAATTGACTTGATAATTTTTTGGATATGCTGTATATTATTATTGGCCTGAATAAAAAACATAATAGAGAGGTGTTACTATGCGTAGTTTTGAACTGTTGGTTGACTCCAGCTGCGATCTTCCGCTGGATATCGTAAAAGAGCTTGACATCCATGTGGTGCCTATGTCGTTTACACTCGGGGGGCAGGATTATACTGAGGACTTTTGGCAATCTATTTCGCCGGCGGAGTTTTACACCCGCGTTAAGGGCGGCGAGAAATCCGTTACGTCGCAGCTGACGCGCGAGGGGCTGACAAACCTCTTTTCAGACTATGCAAAAAAAGGGCGGGACGTCCTCTTTATTTGTCTGAGCGGAAAGCTGTCGGGAACGCATGACAGCGCCGTGGGCGGCGCTATTGATACAAAAATGGCCTTCCCCGAAGCGAGTATACGCGTGGTGGACAGCATTAACGCTACGGTCGGGCATGGCCTGCTGGCGCTTAACGCCGCGATAAAGGGCGACGAGGGGCTTGGGGTTGAAGAGGTCGCCGATTATCTGGAGGAGGTAAAGCATAGGCATTACGCGTTCTTTACGGTGGATGATCTTATGTTTTTACACGCGGGCGGCAGGCTTTCACGCTTTTCCGCCATCGCCGGTTCGCTGCTGGGGGTGAAGCCTGTGCTGTGGGTATGCCCCGAGGGGAGCCTGAAGCTGAAGGATAAAAAACGCGGGCGCAAGGCCTCGCTCGACTGGCTTGTTGAATGTATGGGGAAATGTTTGGATCATGGGAAGAGATATAAATACGTAACGATCGCCCACGGGAACTGCATAGAGGATGGGAAGTATGTAAAAGAGCTGATAGAAAAGAGCTTTAACGTCGAAAGGGTAATACTGACGATGTTGGGCGCGGTCATCGGCTCGCACTCGGGGCCCGGAACTCTGGCGCTATTTTTCGAGGGGGAAATGGGACGTATTGAATACGACAAGAAATGATACTGATTGACGCGAATAATGTTCATAAAGGCTTTGGGGGGCAGTCCGTCCTGCGCGGACTGTCTTTTGCTGTCGAGCGCGGGGAGCATGTCGGGCTTGTCGGCTCCAACGGCGCGGGCAAGACCACGCTGCTGAGGATTCTGACGGGAGAGGAGATACCCGACGAGGGGAGCGTGTCTGTGCCTGACAATATAACCGTCGGGCTGCTCAGCCAGCTGCCGGTCTATCCCGCCGGCACAAAGGGCGGGGATGTTATCGGGCCGTTTGAGTATGAAACTGATTTCAGCAGGGTGTGCCGCGGGCTGCGGCTTGACAGGCTGCTGCTGGAGGGGGATATGTCAAGGCTGTCGGGCGGCGAGCAGACGCGGGTGAACCTTGCGCGGCTGCTGCTGAGGAGATCGGACCTGCTTTTGCTGGACGAGCCGACGAACCATTTGGATTTGCGCGCCTGTAAATGGCTGGAGGATTATCTGTCGGGGTATAAGAGGACGGTTGTGGCGGTGTCGCATGACAGATACTTTTTGGATAGGTTTGCCAGACGTATAATCGAGATCACAGACGGGAAAGCGGAGTTTTACAGCGGGAATTACAGCTTTTACGCGGAGGAGCGCGAGGCGAGGCGGATAGAGCGGGAGCGCCGGTATGAAAAAGAAAAACGCGAGCATGACAGGCTGGCGGCGGCGGCCAAGCAGATGCACGCCTGGGCGGGGAAGAATGAAAAGCTGCACAAGCGCGCGTTCGCTATGGAAAAGCGCGCCGAACGGATATTAAAGACAGAGCGGCCCAAGACGGGGCGCGGGCTGAAAGGTGAATTCAGCGAAACGGGGTTTTTCGCGGACGATGTTTACAGAGTTATTGATATTTTTAAGGCATACGGCGGGCGCCGGATACTGGACGGCATAACGCTGAATATACGCGGCGGCGAGCGCGTTGCGCTTTTGGGCGACAACGGGACGGGCAAGACCACGCTGTTAAGGATAATGCTTGAGGAAATCCGGCCGGACGGGGGGAGCGTTTGGCGCGGCCCGTCTGTAAAGGTTGGATACTTGCCGCAGACGGTGACATTTGAGAATAAGGAACGCAATCTTGTAGATACTCTGCTGTATGAGCTGGATGTTTCGCCGGCGGAGGCGCGCAACAGGCTTGCGGCTTATCACTTCACGGGAGAAAAGGTTTTTGACTCCGTGGGCAAGCTGTCGGGCGGGGAGCGGAGCAGGCTGAGGCTCTGCATACTCACGGCGCGGAACGTCAATCTCCTGATGCTGGACGAGCCGACGAATCACTTGGATATAGCGTCGCGCGAATGGGTCGAGGCGGCGCTGGACGGCTATGAGCAGGCGATGCTGTTCGTATCGCACGACAGGTATTTTATCGAGCGGTTCGCCACGCGCATATGGTGGCTGGAGGACGGGAAGATATGGGATTTCCAAGGGAATTACGGCGCGTTTGTGTCCGCGAGGGAGGCGGGCGCTTTGGCCCCGAGCCCCCGGGCGCGCAAGGAGAAGAGCGCGGCGAGGGCGGACACGGGCATAAAGATGTCGCCGCTGGGGATGAGGCGGCGGCTGGAGCAGGAGGCGGCAATGCTTGAGAGGAAGATAGAGGGAGTGGAGAAGGAATTATTCGATGTCGGAGAGCGTATTGCCGAGGCGGCAAGCGACGCGGACGCGCTGGTTGCGCTGCTGGAGGAGCAGGCGGCGCTTGAGAAACAGAGGGACGGGCTTTATGTGCTGCTGACGGGCCTGTCAACTGTTGACAATGCGGAGTGACGGTGATAAAATTATAATATAAATAATGGGTTGGGAGGGGTCTTTATGATATGCAGACGGTGCGGGCAGGACATCATGGAGGGGTCCGCTAACTGCCCGATGTGCGGTATCGCGCAGACCTCCTATATAAAGCCGCGGGACTACTCGAAAATGTCGGCGAGGAAAAAGCGGCGCGGCAACAGGGTTGTGTCAATTTTGACCATAATTATTTCTGTCGTCGGCATAGTGGCAATGGTGTTCTTTTCAGGCAGATCGACGGAGGAAAAGGATTTTCAAAAGATACTTGACGCTTATGAGGCGCGGGACGATCAGCTGCTGATGGTGACGGTCGCGCAGTACAGAAATAATTATCCCAAGTCAACGGCGCGTATTGCCGAGGCGGAGGGCCTGCTGCTTATACTAAGAGGGTACGGCGGCGAAACGCCGGTCACGCCTCCGGCTGACTTAAAAGATGTGTACGCGGACGAGCGCATAGGCTTTGAGGGCGTTGTGCTGGGTGAGCCTAATTTTGAGTTGGCGCGTTCGCTGGTCATATACTGGCGCAATATAACAGAGAGAGAGATTGCGCATATATATTTCAAGGCGATGGCGTATGACTCGGGAGGGAAGCCCGCGAGCTGTACCGTCAGGGGAATGCCCGAGGCGCTGCTTGAGCAGAAGAATATTTTTAAGCCCAATCCTGAGGGCGACGTTTACCGCACTTACTGGCCGAATGTATGGTATGGAGAAAATATAGAGTATGTCAGGATAGAAAGCGTCATAATATACTATGACAACGGCGCGCACGAGGTATTGCCGATGAGGGGGCAGTAAGGTGGGTTCTGTCGGCGTTTTTGACAGCGGGCTCGGGGGGCTTACTACGGTTAGGGCGATACACCGGCTGCTGCCCTTTCAGGATATAATATATCTGGGGGACACGGCGCGCGTACCTTACGGCAACCGCGGCTGTGAAGTGATAAAAAGGTTCGCGTCGGCAAACGCGCGGTTTTTGCTGGGGTATAAAGTAGAAACACTTGTCATAGCGTGCGGCACGGTCAGTACGGTCGCGCTGGACGAATTAAGGCGGCTCTCGCCCGTCCCCGTGCTGGGGGTGGTTGAGCCTGCCTGCCGTCAGGCTGTCGGAGCAACAAAAAATAAGCGCGTCGGGCTTATAGCGACGAAAGCGACGGCGGCGAGCAGGGCATATGAGAGGACGATAGCCGGGCTTGACGCGGATGTTGAGGTGTTCGGCAATCCGTGTCCGCTGTTTGTGCCGCTGGTGGAGAACGGGAGGTTTCGCGCGGGGGACGCCGTTATAGAAACGGTCGCCGCCGAGTACCTCGCGCCGCTGAAAGCGGCGGGGGTTGACACGCTGATTTTGGGGTGTACGCATTATCCGCTTTTGAAGGGGATTATATCGGATTATATGGGCGAGGGCGTTGCGCTTATAGACGCCGGCGAAGCTGTGGCGGCGGCGCTGGCCGGCAGCGCTGTACGCGCGGCGAATGAAAATAGGGGCGGGGGGACGACGCGTTATCTTGTCACGGACGATGAAGATAAGTTTGGGGAGCTGGCTGAAATATTTCTGCAAAACCCCACGATTGGTTTAGTAGAAAGGGTAGACATCGGAGAAATTTAGTGCTACAATACGTTGTGAAAGGCGTGGTAGTGAGTGCAAGATGTAGTGCTTAACATTAAAAGCAATCAGTTTTTGCCTGAGTGGGAGCATGAGGAAATCATTGAGCTTATCACTCCGGGGAAGCTGTATCATAAAAACGGGGACGTCTATATAACATACCGTGAGGGTTCGCTTACGGGGACGATAAACACTGAAACCACGCTGAAGGTCGGGCGGGGGCGTGTTACGCTTACCCGTACCGGTGATATTTTCTCGGAAATGGTTTTTGAAAACGGGTTCAGGCATTTGTCTTATTACGATATGGGCGACGTCGGCGGTATGGCGATCGGCGTCAACGCGAAGCGGGTTGACGCGAATTTTACCGACAAAGGCGGGCTTATCGACGTGGAATACGCGGTAGAGGTTGAAAACGAGTATACCGGCGACAATAATTTTATAATCGAGGTCAAGCATGTACAATAATCTTTACGAACAGGCAAAAGAGCGGCTTTCGGAGCTTATAGGACAAGCATATAACAGCGCCGTCGCCGACGGCGTTTTAACTATTGGGGCAAACGGGCCTTCCGCCGAGGTGCCGAAGGATTTAAGCCACGGCGACCTGTCAACGGCGTTTGCCATGCAGGCGGCAAAGGCACTGAAAAAGAACCCGCGGGAAATCGCAAACCTTTTACTTGAGCGTTTGGATTTGAGCGGCAGTTTTTTTGACAAGCCGGCGGTCATGGGCGCGGGGTTTATCAATGTGCGGCTGTCGGACGCGTGGTATGACGCTGTTCTCAACGCGGCGGAGAGCGAGGATTACGGGCGCGCGGATTTGGGCAAGGGGCAGCGCGTTATGGTTGAGTTCGTTTCCGCGAATCCCACGGGGCCGATGACTATCGGCAACGCCCGCGGCGGCGTTTTGGGTGACACGCTTGCGTCGGTGCTGGACGCGGTGGGCTATGAGGTGAGCCGCGAGTTTTATCTTAACGACGCGGGCAATCAGGTTGAGGTAATGGGGCGTTCGCTTGCCGCGAGATATGAGCAGATGTTTGACGAGAATGCCGAGTTTCCCGACGACGGCTATCACGGGGAGTATATACGGGATTTCGCGCAGGCTTATTACGAAAAGACCGGCAAGCGAGAGGTGACGGCAAAGGAGCTGCTGGAGTTTGCTTTGCCGCAGAATATAACGAGGATGGAAGCTGATCTTAAACGCTACGGTATCGTTTTTGACAGGTGGTTTGCCGAAAGCGCGCTTCACGAGTCGGGGTATGTCGATGAGACGATAGCGCTGCTGACGGAGCGCGGGTATACCTATGAGTTTGACGGGGCGCTGTGGTTTAAGGCAAAGGAGTTCGGGTGCGAGAAGGACGAGGTGCTGAGGAAAGCGAACGGCTTTTATACGTACTACGCCGTGGATATAGCGTATCACAGGGACAAGTTTATTAAGCGGGGGTATGATATTTGCATCGACGTGCTGGGGGCCGATCATCACGGGCATACGTTGCGGTTCAAAGCCGGGATGGCGGCACTGGGAATTGACACGGACAAGCTGCGCTTTGTCCTTTATCAGATGGTAATGCTTTATAAGGACGGCGAGGCCGTTAAAATCTCCAAGCGCACCGGCAAGGCGATAACGCTGGGAAACCTGCTTGACGAGATGCCGAGGGACGCGGTGCGGTTTTTCTTCAACATGCGCCAGACGGATTCGCGGCTGGATTTTGATATGGATCTCGCGCTGCGCGAGGATTCGGAGAATCCGGTGTATTATATACAGTACGCCCACGCCAGAATAAACAGCATGTTAAGGCTTTTGGAGAGCGAGGGCGCGCCGCCGCCCAAGGTCAGGGCGGAGCTGCTGACGCATGAGGCGGAACGGCGGCTGATTAAGCAGATAGCGATGTATCCCGAGGAGATAATTGCGGCGGCAAGGAACTATGAGCCTTCGCGCATTAATGTATATCTGACGGAGCTGGCGAACTGCTTCCACAGCTTTTACAACGCCGTAAGACTGAAGGGCGCCGAGGCCGAAACGCTGGCGGCGAGGATAGCGCTTTGCCGCGCGGTAAAGAGTGTTTTGAAAAACGGATTGACCCTGTTGGGAATCGTGGCGCCCGAGAAAATGTAATGGGGGTGCTGTGTTTGGCAGGTGATTTTGGCGGTGACGCCTTGTTGACATAATCATTGTTGTGTGTTATTGTTGTTGTGAGGTGGTTTATGATGACAGCCAAAGCAAATATAAATGTTCAAATTGACGCTGAGGTTAAAACGCTTGCCACTCAGCTTTTAGGGCGTATGGGGTTGGATCAGGCGACGGCTATTGATATGTTTTTTAGGCAAATTATTGCGGAGAAGCGTTTGCCGTTTCAGCCCGCGGCGGCTCTCACGCTTGACGATCAGATCGTTGCCGCGGCATTAAAACGCAATCCGCAGAGGGTTGAGCTTACAACAGACGCGGACGGGAATGTCTTTATAGATAAATTGCTGCATCCTGATGTTTATGACTGGGCGGAAAACGGATGATCAGACCCTTTGAAATATTCGTTGCTTTTGTATCGTGGGGAATCGGCGGCAAAAATCGCCCTGTTTTAGTGCTTCTATTCAATGACAACGGGTTTATGGCATATCCGGTTACTACACAATATGAAAACAAAAGCGAAGCTGTGCGCGCGCGGTATTTCAGAATAGACGATTGGTCACAAGCAGGTTTGGACAAGCTCTCGTATATTGACACAGGGACGCTTCTTGATCTCCCGTTATCAGTAATTAACAACAAAAAACCGATAGGTAGATTAACGGACGCGGACAAGAAGAGGCTGCTTGACTTTTTACAGTGATAAAATGAAACGGACGAGGAGAAACACCATGAAAAGAAGAATTATAGCATTATTACTAACATTGCTGATGTGCGCCGCGCTGCTGGCGCCCGTTGCGTCCGCCGAGGGTGATTACGCGTGGCGGGCGTTCGAGATAGGCGATTACATAAGCAGATACAGCTTGGCCTATAAGAACAGCGGGAGCGATCCGTTATTCGACGCGCTGATGGAAGTGCTTGAAGATGATCCCGAGC
>Ga0099364_10005728_pt1 | contig 18355 bp, 19 predicted proteins | sample TergutTh196P3_FD_73070 | JGI IMG/M metagenome (GOLD analysis project Ga0099364, IMG submission 73070) | Microcerotermes parvus P3 segment gut microbial communities from Pointe-Noire, Republic of the Congo - Th196 P3 | ecosystem: Host-associated > Arthropoda: Insects > Digestive system > Gut ...
GGAGGGCGAGATTTTCAATGTCCACTTTTGGCTGCGTTGCTTCCGAAACACCTTTGAATGAAAACCGCCCGCCATGAAACATGTCCTGGTCCGTATCCTCATAGACCATCGTACCCAGAGTCTCGGACATGCCATAACGCGTTACCATGGCACGTGCGATCCTGGTCGCCCTGTCGAAATCATTTGATGCACCCGTTGACATCTGCTGCATGAAGATCTCTTCTGCAATGCGCCCACCAAACAGGATTGATATCTGCCCCAGCATTTTGTCCTTGTACATGTTGATCTGGTCATATTCGGGCAACTGCCAGGTCAGTCCCAGTGCATGACCTCGCGGCATGATGGTCACCTTGTGTACCGGGTCGGAATTCGGAAGCAGTTTGGCAACCACTGCGTGACCGGCTTCATGATAGGCCGTATTGATGCGCTCTTCCTCACGCATGACAAAGGACTTGCGCTCAGGCCCCATCAGAATCTTGTCCTTGGCGTCCTCGAAGTCTTCCATATCGACAAGCCGCTTGCTGCGCCTTGCAGCAAAAAGAGCCGCTTCATTGACCAGATTGGCCAGATCGGCACCAGAAAAACCGGGCGATCCCCGTGCTATGACTTCCGCCCTGACATCCGCTGCAATCGGGACCTTGCGCATATGCACAAAAAGGATCTGCTCGCGACCGCGAATGTCGGGCAGACCAACCACAACCTGGCGATCAAAACGACCCGGGCGCAAAAGCGCCTTGTCCAGTACATCGGCGCGGTTCGTTGCGGCAACCACGATGACGCCGGAATTGGGTTCGAAACCATCCATTTCAACCAGCAGCTGATTCAGTGTCTGCTCGCGCTCGTCGTTACTGCCTCCCATACCTGCACCACGATGACGGCCAACCGCATCAATTTCGTCAATAAAGATAATGCAGGGTGAATGTTTTTTTGCCGTATCAAACATGTCGCGTACGCGCGAAGCACCTACACCGACGAACATTTCAACGAAGTCGGAACCCGATATGGAAAAGAACGGCACCTTCGCTTCGCCTGCAATGGCACGTGCCAGAAGCGTCTTGCCCGTCCCTGGAGGGCCAACCAGCAAAAGACCCTGCGGAATCCGACCGCCGAGCTTCTGGAACCTGCCCGGATCCCGCAAAAACTCGACAATCTCGGCAACCTCTTCCTTTGCCTCATCACATCCGGCAACATCGCTGAATGTCACATTATTGTTTTTTTCATCAATCATGCGCGCTTTGGACTTGCCGAAGGAGAAAGCGCCTCCTTTTCCACCCCCCTGCATCTGACGCATGAAGAATATCCACACCCCGATCAGAAGCAGCATCGGGAACCAGGATATAAAAATCTGCGACAAGAAGGAAGGCTCAGCCGGCTGCTTTACATCAAACTTGACGCCATTACTGACGAGGTCTCCTATCAGTCCGCGATCCAGGTACGTCACGGCTGTCTTGACCTTTCGCCCGTCAACGGTCCTCGCGACAATCAGGCGATCTTCAATGACAACTTCCCTGATGCGCTGCCCCTTGATTTCTTCCAGAAATTCCGAATAGGGAATCGAGGACGCACCCGCATTCGGGTCACGTTCCATAAAAAACTGGAAAAATACAATTATTGAACAGACAATGAGACCCCACAAGAGTGCTCTTCTAAATATATTATATAGCACAGTTTCTCCTTGGTCTTAAGTATCTCTTTACAACTTTGCACAGCAAAATTATTACAAAGCACAAAAAATTCCAGTCACTGTCAGCCAGTCTGATACCGGACTGACCTGTATCCGATCGTGTTGCTGACACTGAACAGCTGTATTTTACCTGTATTTCCGGAATTTCGCACAGCCTGACGCATAATCGGTGCCTGAAAACATGAATCAGAACCGGACAGCCGGCCAGAGTCTGGAATGATCCCTGCCTGCTCCAGTGAAATACGGATCAGACAGCTCTGACCCGGGGTAACAGATCTCTGATTTTTTTATGGTTGCTTACCCTGCTGAAATGCCCTGTCGCCAAAAAAAAAACTTTTTCGGTAACCTGAAGCACTTCAATGTGTATTTTGAATGGAATGTTGCCCGAAAGCATATTATCTCACGAGTTTTACCGTGAGCAAAAGCCAAAAAAAACATACTTTCAGCTTCTTCTTTCAGACTTTGACAAAATGGGCATGCAAACTGCAGTCTGTCAGTCAGGATCCCGACAGGGGTCGGGTCAGGAAGAACTCACCTGATGGCTTTAAGGCCACGCCCCAACAGGTAAATCTCTGAAGACTGGCTTCGGGAAGCCCCGGGCTTTTTCGGCGAAACCGACGTAAAGGTCTGTCTGAATTTTCCCAATATGTCGTTGTAGCCCTGACCGTTAAAGCATTTTACAAGCACGGCACCGCCTGGTTTCAGATATTCCCGGGCAAAATCGAGAGTCATGTCAACCAGATCTTCCATTGAAGCAGCATCTGCTACAGCGATGCCGGACAGATTGGGTGCCATGTCCGACAAAATGACATCCACCTTGCGATCACCCAACATTTGCCTCAGCCTGATCAATGTTTCTTCTTCTCTGAAATCTCCCTGAAGAAACTGCATCCCTTCCATTTCATCCACGGGAAGCAGGTCAATGCCTATGACTTCGCCTTTTGTTCTGCCTTTTTCACGCCCCATTTTCCGAATGACATACTGCGACCAGCTTCCTGGTGAGGCACCAAGATCAACGACGAGCTGACCACTTTTAAAGAGACGGGCATCTTCATCAATTTCCTGCAGCTTGAATGCCGCTCTTGAGCGATACCCCTCCTTCCGGGCTCTCTTTACGTAAGAGTCGCTCAGATGCGCGTTCATCCAGTTCCTGTTGAATCTGTTCTTTGCCATGCCCTGATGCCAAAAATGTTTTTTCTGACGCTCCACCTGACGACCGGAGTGCCCGGTGTTTACGGAAAAATCAGGCTGACCTGACGGTCAGCCCGCTGCATATCCCCTGCAAAAGCGTCCATTTTCACTTGCGTTTGTGCAGGGGCCTGTACCAGACACACATAAGTGGTCCAGAGCCGGCGTTTTTCTGCCAGTTGCAAAAAACGCCGGGAAAGATTACTTCTTTGTGGAAATTGCAAGCATTCCGGCATCAAAAGTCTTTTGCTGCTCTGGAGTAAGCTGCGCATAGAAAACCCTGGTTGCTTCCAGAATCTCGCCAATGGCCTCTGCTCCCTCAGGCATCTTTGCCTGCTTCTTTTCAAGGCGCTCAATCGCTGTCATGTTTGCCCACTGCTCTGCCTTCTGGGCCTTCTGGGCCTTCTTTTCTGCGCGCTCCTTTTCGCTCATTTTGGCCCACTTCTGTCTGTACTCTTCCTTGACGGGCTTGAGCTTCTCTTTGGCCGCCTTTACTGCAGTACAATACTCCTTCCAGGCAACTTCCTGCTGTTCGGTCAACTGCAGACTGTCACGCAGTTCTGCTATCTGTTTTTCTCTCTTTGCTTCCCAGGAATCGGCCTTGTCCATTTTTGCAGCCCTGGACTTTTCCGGTTTGGCCGGCCCTGCGTGCGCCACCATACCAACACCTGCAACGGCAAAGCCGAATGTTATTGCTGTGATGAGTGCTTTAATTTTCTTAGTAATCATTAGAGATTCCTTGAATCAAAAATTGTCAGAATACAATTTTAAAAAATTGTCGATTTAAAAAACAATGACGAGCCCTGTTTCGGCAGGTCAGAACTACAAAACTGAAAGCATGTACGCTCCCATCTGCATGATACACCAGATTTGTTCTTCTCCTGTTGAATTTGATGATGTACGGGTACCACACAGATCGCCGCTTGCGAACGCCTTTTGCAATTCTTTTCTATCTATATGATATTTCTGAATTTTCTGATAAAATACCGGACTGCTGGCACAATCCTTTTTTCTCAGAACGGATCAGTACGGCACAAGCCGGAAGCCGGATTTGTCCAGCAACCGATTACTGGCAAGCCCGGGTCAATTCCATGTCAGGCAGCAGTTCTTCAAAGACAGAAGCCGGAGAAACGTACTGAAAAATCCCTTCAATGCCAACGGATTTTTACCCGGAAGCACTCTTTGACTACATGCGCATCCAGGCTCGCAAGGAACTTCTGAACGCACCGGAAAAAAATGTACGCACCAATTCCGGTCATATTCAGCAAGTCAGTGCTAAAATTACAGTCCGGTAATAAAAATTCAATTGCCTGAATGCTGCCCCGTATTACATCTCTGGTGGCAATCCTTTCTGATGCCAGAACAAGGTGAAACGGAATAAGGGGACACATCCTGTGCCCGGATTTTAATGGCAGGGATTTTCATGCAATAAAAAAACCGGCACCTCTTTCCTGAAGCTGAACTGACGGGGTGCCACCCGGATCTGACAGACCGAACAAACCTGAAGGCTGAAACAATGCAGAAAAGAAAAATGAGTCCGTTCCATCAGTTTTTGATTGCATGCTTTGCTTTGCTGCTGGCACTGCCCCTGTACGCCAGGGATGGTATCCGGATTGAAATCTCCGGAGTTGGAGCCCGCCAGATTCCGGTGGCGATTGCCACTTTCGCCGTAGAAGTGCCACTCAGCCAGAAACCTTCTTCCATCATCAGGGCCAATCTTGAACGAAGCGGAATGTTCAGTATCATTTCCACAGCGGAAACCAGCACCGACCCGGACAGCGTCAACTTCAACCTCTGGAGACACACAGGTGCGGAAGCACTGGCAATAGGCCAGGTAAAAAGCATGACCGGCGGACGTTATGAAGTGCACTACACGCTTTTTGACATCATCCGCCAGGAACAGATCTCCACACTGACAATACCAGCAACCGAAAATACCCTGCGCCTTTCTGCACACCGGATATCCGATGATATTTACGAAAAACTCACGGGAATCAAGGGTATCTTTGCAACACGTATTGCCTATGTGACAAAGACGGGCAAGGAATACCGCCTGGAGATTTCGGATGCCGACGGATATAACCGCCATATTGCGCTACGCTCCAACGAACCGGTTATTTCACCCGCCTGGTCGCCTGACGGAACGAAAATTGCCTATGTATCCTTTGAAGCCAGAAAACCGGTAGTCTATGTACAGAACCTGGTCACGCGCCAGCGCTCCATTATTGCCAATTACCGGGGAAGCAATTCAGCCCCGTCCTGGTCACCGGATGGCTCAAAACTGGCACTTGCCCTCTCACGCGACAGGACCACCCAGGTGTATGTCATCAATGCGGACGGAACAGGACTGCGTCAGCTGACCAGAGGCAGCAGCATCAGTACAGAGCCCCAGTTTTCGCCTGATGGCGAGTACATTTACCTGACCAGCGACATCAGCGGCTCCCCCCAGATTTATCAGCTTGGCGTCAACGGCGGTGATCCAAGACGCATCACCTTCACCGGCAACTACAACATCAGCCCGCGCCTTTCTCCTGACGGGCAGCATATGGCTTTCATAACACGTCGGGACGGGCGTTTCCAGCTGTATCTGATGGATCTGACAACCGGTCAGGAACGACAGCTGTCCGACTCGTCCAAAGTGGAATCTCCCAGCTTCTCACCCAGCGGCCAGTTTGTGATGTATGCAACAGAAGAGGGGCGTCGGGATACCCTTTCAGCCGTATCGACAGACGGACACATCAGGCAGAAAATATCCGTCCCTGCCAGTGATATCAGGGAACCATCCTGGGGACCATTTATCCCCGAATGACAACTGGAGCCGGATACATTGACACACTTTTTTTTTTGGGTGCAACGACAAAATATTTCAGACGGGCATCCGGTTCCCTATGAAAACCGCAACGCACTCCATACAACCGAATTCCCGAAATCAGGAATCCATACCCCGCTTTAACCAACAACAAGGAAAGGAAAGAAAATGACCCGATTAAGAAATATTCTGATAATCATTCCGGCGATGTTTTTGCTCTTTGCCTGTGGGTCTTCCTCGGTCAAGCTCGATGACGTCGCATCCGATATTGATGCACGCAATGTAGAGTCAGTCGATCCACTAAAAGATCCCAGAGGTGAACTCGCAAGGCGCAGCATTTATTTTGACTTCGACAGCTATATGGTCAAGGACGAATACCAGTCGATTGTCCAGGCGCACTCCCGCTTTCTGAACCAGAACAAAAATCGTCGTATTGTTATTGAGGGCAATACGGACGAACGTGGCGGACGTGAATACAATCTGGCACTCGGACAAAAACGCGCCGAAGCAGTTCGCAGATCCATGTCACTCCTTGGGGTGAATGACTCCCAGATGGAAGCCATTTCACTGGGCAAGGAAAAGCCTCGCGCTCTGGGAAGCAATGAATCTGCCTGGTCCGAAAACCGCCGCTCGGACATTGTTTACGAGTAATCTGCAGCTTTTTGCCACATAAACTGAAACATTTCAAATGAGCAGAAAAGCTTCTTTCATTCTGGTGACCGCATTGGCCTGCCTTGTACCCTTACAGGCTGATGCGGCCCTCTTTGAAGACAAGGATGCAAGACGGTCCATTATTGATCTGCGCACCCGTGTCAATAACAAGGCAGACGCTTCAGCCCTGGTAGAACTTTCGCGACAGAACGACATGCTCCGGCACGAAGTAGCAAGGCTCAGAGGCATGGTTGAAGTACTGACAAACGAATTCAAGGGACTGCAGCACAGGCAAAGAGAACTCTACATGGACCTTGACCGGCGCGTGAGCCAGTTCGAGCCAAGGCAAATAGTGGTTGAGGGAAAAAGTTTTGTCATCGCACCAGAAGAACAGAAGGCTTTTGACGGGGCAGAAGCAGCTTTTGCAGCGGGTAATTACAAGGACGCCATCACCGCCTACAACGCTTTTTTGCGACGTTATCCGCAGTCCGGTCTTGCAGTTGCAGCCCGGTTTGCCCTCGGGAACGCATATTTCATGCAAAAGGACTTTAAAAATGCGATCTCAACGCAAACAGCGCTCATCAAACAGCACCCTGATAGCGAAAAAGTACCGGAAGCCATGCTCGGTATGGCAAACAGCCACATCGGCCTGAAAGAGTTCTGGTCCGCCAAAAGAACCCTGAACCAGATCATTGAAAAGTATCCGGACTCCGATGCCGCCAGGCAGGCAAAACAGCGCCTTCAGCAGCTTGGCTAGAACAGCACAAGTTGCGACAAAAATCGCCGCGACGAGCATGACGCCTGCCGGCAGATTTCTGGGGAAAGAACTGGACGACTTACGGTTCGTCATCGGTCCCTCACCAGATCACTCCCGTTCTGGCGAGGTTTTTTTGCGCAATGCGCACGGGCATCTGCCGGATTACTTCTTTTGCTGATGCTGGGCGGCCTGGGACTGATTCCTTTCCATTACTCTGGCCTTGACCATCTCTTCCAGCCACTTGTCGTGAGCGGCCTGCACCTTGGGGTGCCTGAAACGGTGAGAATCCACGATACCTTCCATTTCTTCATTTCCGTATTTTTCAACAATCTCACTGCGATGCTGTCGGGCAATCGCCAGATTCGGATTGATTGCTTCGAGCTTTCTGCCAATAACGCGCTTTATGCGGGTTACCTGCTCGTAACACTCCAAATGCCAGCCTTCCTTGATATGGGCTCTTGCCCTGTGGGCGTAGCGGGCGGCGACTTCACTCAGTTCCTGTCTGGTCATATCCTGCATTTCAACATAATCCAGACCAGGGCAAACTATGTTCGCGTGGGCGTTCAATGCAAGACCAATCGCGATACCAAAGGCTACAAGTTTTTTTTTCATCAGTCTCTCCCAATGAAGTTCCCGGCTTTAGCCCCGGGGAAAAACAGGGTTGAAAAACACTTCCATATCCGTTATTGAAAAACAGCTGTGCGACAAAAAATAGCACAAGCTGCCCAAAGATCAAAATGCAGACAGATTCCTTTGTTTTTGAATTGCCTTGTGCAGTCGCAAAACCGAAGGAGGAAAACGGCCCCGTTCAGGTGCATCTGCGTCTCCTGCAGCCAGAATCAGGGTTAAAACAAGCCCAATATTGTCCGGCAGTTACAACGTCATGCAGCGATTAAATCAGGAGAACAGCAAAAAGGCTTGTATTTCGCACACCAGCTGGGTTATGCTATGCCGGTCCCGTTGCACTTCAGAATGAAAATCCCGATTATGCTGAAACTGTCCCAAACCGAGCGTCGCAGCCTGCGCGAGCAGGCGCATTATCTTGATCCGGTCGTCATGGTTGGCGAAGCCGGACTGACGGACAATGTCCTCAATGAAATCAGCAACAGCCTGGATGCGCACGGGCTCATCAAAATACGCGTTTTTGGAGACGACCGGGCCAACCGGATTGAAATTTTCCAGAAGATCTGCTCGAAACTCAAAGCAGCACCCATCCAGCATATCGGGAAACTGCTTGTCGTTTACCGCCACAAAAAGGAAAAAAAATCCACCTCGGAAGATTCCAGACCCAATCCGGGTACCCGTGAAGTCAAGGTTGCCCGAAAGACCTCCCTGCCCTATCGCAAGGTCATCAAAAAAGTGCTCGTCAGAGGTAATGAACGGGTTGCAGCAGGTGGCAAAGTCAAACGCGCAAAAAACCGGCAGACAAGCACCAAGAAAAAATCACTGTCCTGACGGGCTCGCCACACGCATCCTGCGTCCGGACAGTTCCCCGACACCGGATGGCAGACCGGCAGCCATAACGCCATCGCGCATGGACGACAGGCACCGCCGGCAAAGCAGGCCGCTTCAGATATACTGCACTTCCAGAACTTCGTATTCACGTATGCCGGACGGTGCATCCACTTCAATAATGTCGCCGACATATTTTCCGATCATGGCTCTGGCAATCGGTGAAACAACCGATACTTTCATTTCTTTTATGTCCGCCTCGTCATTTCCAACGATCTGATAGCGTACCTTGTTACCACTGTCGAGATCCTCAAGCGAAACGGTTGCACCAAAAACAATCCTTCCATCTTCGTTGAGCGTTGTCGGATCAATAATCTGCAGAGAACCCAGCTTGGTTTCGAGTTCGGCAATGCGCCCCTCAATAAAACCCTGCTTTTCCTTTGCAGCATCATATTCGGCATTCTCGGACAGATCTCCGTATCCACGCGCTTCTGCTATTGCCTGGATAACCTCATATCTGTCTTTGGTTTTTAGCCTGTGTAATTCATCACGCATCATCTGTGCGCCAATAACCGTAACCGGAATTGTCTGAAAACCTGTCATTCGCAAGTGCTCCAAAAAGAGGCGAGGTCACAAGTGATACCGTTTCCAGTATCCATATGACCTCACACCAACCAGATCAGCCAGACTGAAGCTGGCTCAAGCTTTTATGCAAGCTCTGTAAATCGTAAACATTGAAATCATCAAGGTAAGACATACCCTGAACTGTCGCCTCGGCACCTGCTATGGTCGTAATCGTGGAAACCCCCGCAGCCAGAGCCGATGTCCTGATCGCACGGGAATCCGTAATCGCATTTCTGCTCTCTTCCACCGTATTGATAACCAGAACCAGGTCCCTGTTTTTGAGCAGATCGCCCACGTGCGGACGACCTTCAGCAACCTTGTTGACGATCTCCGCTTCCATTCCGGCATTATGGATCACTTCTGCCGTGCCTCGTGTTGCAACAATCGAAAAACCCAGCCTGATCAGGTCTTTCGCCACCTTTACGGCACGTGGCTTGTCATCATCCCTGATAGACAGAAATACCTTGCCCGAACGCGGCAGGGTCACACTCGCACCCATCTGGGACTTGACATATGCCTCGCCAAATGAATTGCCAACGCCCATGACCTCGCCTGTTGACTTCATTTCAGGTCCTAAAATCGTATCTACTCCCGGAAATTTGATGAACGGGAATACCGCTTCCTTGACACTGAAATAGGGCGGGACGACTTCGTCAAAAATGCCCTGCTCATCCAGTGTCCTGCCCACCATGCAGCGAACACCGATTTTGGCAAGAGGCAGACTGATTGCCTTGGAAACAAACGGAACTGTCCTTGATGCACGCGGATTGACCTCCAGGACATAGATCACATCCTGCATTTGCCCGTCAACCGGTTCCTTGCGAATGGCAAACTGTACATTCATCAGGCCAACCACATTCAGTTCCCTGGCCATCATGGCCGTCTGGCGCTTGATCTCGTCAACCGTCGCAGCGGACAGGGAATAAGGCGGCAGTGAACAGGCAGAATCACCCGAATGAACACCGGCCTGCTCAATGTGCTCCATTACGCCTCCGATGAAGGTGCGTACACCATCGGCCACACAGTCCACATCCACTTCAATGGCGTCATTCAGAAAGCGGTCAAGCAGAACGGGCGAATCCTTTGAAACCTTGACGGCCTCACGCATGAAACGCACAAGCGCACTCTGCTCATGCACGATTTCCATTGCACGCCCGCCAAGGACATAAGACGGACGGACAACGAGCGGATACCCGATCTCCAGCGCCATCCCCAGTGCTTCTTCTTCTGTCCGGGCCGTGCGGTTCGGAGGCTGACGCAGACCCAGACCGGAAAGCAGCTTCTGGAAACGTTCCCTGTCTTCAGCAGTATCAATCATGTCCGAGGAGGTACCGATAATCGGAACCCCGTTTTTTTCCAGATCTAGCGCGAGATTCAGCGGTGTCTGACCACCGTACTGGACTATGACACCGAGCGGTTTTTCCAGATGCACAATTTCCAGGACATCCTCGAGCGTCAGAGGTTCGAAATACAGGCGGTCAGAGGTATCGTAATCCGTTGATACGGTCTCCGGATTACAGTTGATCATGATGGTTTCATATCCATCCTCACGCAGCGCAAGTGCCGCGTGGACGCAGCAATAATCAAATTCAATGCCCTGACCAATCCTGTTGGGTCCCCCTCCGAGCACGATGACCTTGTCGCGATCCGACGGTTTTGCCTCACACTCTTCGTCATAGGTCGAATACATATACGCCACACCGGTTGCGAATTCGCCTGCACAGGTATCCACCCGCTTGTAAACAGGGCGTATACCGAGTTCATGGCGTTGTTTACGCACCTCTTCGTCTGTCGTTTTCAAAAGCCAGGCAAGTCTGCGGTCTGAAAAACCTTTCTGCTTGAGCACGAACAGGATGTCCCGCTCAAGATCGGCCAGTTTATGCCTGTCAAGCCAGAGTTCGATATCCACAATTTCCTTGATCTGCGCCAGAAACCAGGGATCAATCTTTGTCAGGTTGAAGACATCCTCTATGGAAAAGCCTTTTGCAAAAGCGTCTCCGACATACCAGATACGCTCCGGCCCCGGCTTGCCCAGCTCAACTCTCAGCACTTCCAAGTCAACCGTTTTTTCGTTCATGCCATCAACCCCGACCTCGAGTCCGCGAAGCGCTTTCTGGAAAGACTCCTGGAAAGTGCGTCCTATGGCCATAACCTCACCAACCGACTTCATCTGTGTGGTAAGGGAAGAATCGGCCATGGGGAATTTCTCGAAGGTAAAACGCGGCATTTTGGTAACCACATAATCAATGGTCGGCTCAAAAGAGGCCGGTGTTGACCCGTCCGTCATATCGTTGCGGATTTCGTCCAGTGTCAGTCCCACAGCGAGTTTGGCTGCCACTTTTGCAATGGGAAATCCGGTTGCCTTGGAGGCCAGCGCTGACGAGCGCGAAACACGCGGATTCATCTCGATCACAATCATGCGACCATCCTGCGGATTGATTGCAAACTGGATGTTGGCCCCTCCTGCTGCAACGTCAATTTCCCGCACAATCGCGAAGGAAGCAGCGCGCATGATCTGATATTCCTTGTCCGTCAGCGTCTGGGCGGGAGCAACCGTGATCGAATCGCCCGTGTGAATACCCATCGGGTCAATATTTTCAATCGAGCAGATAATGATGCAATTGTCCGCACTGTCGCGTACAACCTCAATCTCCAGTTCTTTCCAGCCGATGACCGACTCTTCGATCAGCAGTTCACTGATAGGAGAGGCGTCCAGACCGCGGCGACAGATCTGCTCGAATTCTTCTTCGTTATAGGCAATGCCACCTCCAGTGCCCCCCAGGGTGAATGAAGGGCGGATAATGGCCGGAAAGCCTATCTCTTTCTGGACTTCCCAGGCAACTTCCATGGAATGTGCAATACCGGAACGTGCCGACTCCAGACCGATCTGCGTCATCGCTTCCTTGAACTTGGAACGATCTTCCGCTTTTGCAATGGCGGTCGGAGAGGCTCCGATCAGTTCTACCCCATACTTTTCCAGCACACCATTGTTATACAGGTCAAGTGCGCAATTGAGCGCTGTCTGCCCGCCCATGGTAGGCAGAATGGCGTCCGGACGCTCTCTTTCTATGATGCGTTCAACAACGCGCCAGTTTACCGGCTCGATAAAGGTCACATCGGCCATTTCCGGGTCTGTCATTATCGTTGCAGGATTGCTGTTTACAAGAATGACCTTGTATCCCTCCTCACGAAGTGCTTTACAGGCCTGTGCACCTGAATAGTCAAATTCGCAAGCCTGTCCGATGACAATAGGGCCTGCACCAATAATGAGAATACTTTTTATATCAGTTCGTTTTGGCATAATTTTTAGCTCATTATTTTTGTTTGGTCTCTTCCATCATGCTGATGAAGCGGTCATAAAGGTCGATCACGGAACCTGAGCCTGGTGCAACTTCAGGAACTCCCTGAAAGCCAAAAGCAGGCCGGTCGGTACGTTCAAAGCCCTGCAGTGTCCCATCAAAAAGCGCAACATGCGTCACACGACAGCTGGAGGGGAGCGAGTCCGGATCAACAGCAAAACTGTGATTCTGCGCCGTAATCAGCACTCTTGAGTTATCCAGGTCCCTGACCGGATGATTGACGCCGTGCTGACCGAACTTCATTCTGGCGGTTTTTGCGCCTGATGCAAGCGCCAGTATCTTGTATCCCAGGCAGACACCAAAGACCGGCACTCCTGTATCGACCAGTTCCCGTACTGCATTGATGGCATAGGTGCACGGTTCCGGATCTCCCGGGCCATTTGTCAGCAAAACGCCATCCGGGTTCAACGCCAGCACATCCGCTGCCGTTGATGTTGCCGGCAAAACCGTTATCTGACAGCCTCTGTCTGCCAGTTCACGCAGCAGATTGCGTCTGACGCCAAAATCCAGGGCGACAACCCGGTATCTGGCATCCGAACGCTCACCGTATCCTGTATTCCAGCGCCATATGGTCTGCGTCCATTCATAAGGTTCTCTGGTGCTTACACCGGATACCAGATCCGTTCCGAGCAATGGTCTGGCTGAACGGGCCAGCTCCAGGGCCGCGTTTTTATCGGTACCCACAACAATTGCCCCGCCCATTGAACCTTTTTCGCGCAGAATACGGGTGAGCCTGCGGGTGTCGACGCCCGTGATGCCGACGATGTTTTCTGCTTTCAGATAGTCCTGCAGCGACTTCTTTGCCCTGAAACTGGATACGACCAGGGAGACATCCTTGACTATGAGGCCTGCTGCCTGAATCCGGTCTGATTCGACATCTTCGAAGTTGACTCCGGCATTGCCGATATGCGGGTACGTGAACGCGAGCAGCTGGTTACTGTAGCCGGGGTCGGTCAGAATTTCCTGATAGGCGGACATGGCAGTATTGAAGACCACTTCTCCGGAAGTCTGCCCTTCTGCTCCAATGGAGAAACCCATAAAAGTACTGCCATCCGCTAAAGCTAAGATGGCAGGTTTTAACTGAACTAGTTGAAGTAACAAAGGAAGCTCCTTTCCTGGTGAGTGCTACCTGTCCACGGTCCCCGTGCGCAAAAAAACTTCCGGCAGAAAATGCATATTTGCGGAAACATGTCTTTTTTGGATCTGGTCAGTGGCAGGATTACGGCTGAATTGAACCTGTTTTAATCTAGGGCTGATTATATATGAGAATTTCCAGGGGGGAAATACTCAGAAGCATTTATGTATCGATTACGCACATTATGTTTCAGAGCAATCACGCCAATGCAGGGTGTGAGCATGCCCACCATCGCGGATTTCTGTATCACACTGCGGTACAGCCTGTACGTGATTTTGCCCTGAACGGTATCCATACCGGGCATTATCGCATAATATCGCAAATCTCCATCAATTTTACGGGGGTATACAGATGTGCTTCCACCAAAAAAGATCGACCTCGGATTCCTCCACCTTAAGTGAATTTTCAATCAGGTAATGGCTTCATATTGACGGATGCGAGAGAGTGTTTCCCGCATAAGTTCGCGAGCAATTTCCGTATCATAATGTGCTTGCAGATTCATCCAGCTTTGCGCATCCGTTCCAAAGAAGGTGGCAAGTCGTAATGCCGTATCAGCAGTAATAGCGCGTTTTCCGTGAACAATCTCGTTAATTCTTCTCGCTGATACGCCTATTGCCTTTGCGAGTGCATACTGGCTGATCTTGAGTGGTTTCAGCCATTCTTCAAGCAGAATTTCACCCGGATGAATGGGAGCCTGTCTTTGTTCAGACAGGTCGGCAACATCTGAAAAATCGATTTTGTGCAGGCTTTCAACAGATATGGACATAATGGATTTCCTAATGGTAATCAGTAATTTCAACATCAAAGGCATTGCCATCCCGAAACCGAAAGCACAAACGCCATTGATCATTGATGCGGATGCTCCATTGACCGGCTCTATCTCCTGCAAGTTTTTCGAGTCGGTTACCAGGTGGAGTGCGCAAAAAATCGAGACTACTTGCAGCATGAAGTTGATCAAGTTTGCGTCGTGCACTCCTGATCCATTTTCCACGAAACTTGCGTACGGAAAACCCCATAAACAGGGCGGCAGTTTCTTTGTCAGCAAAAGTTTTAATCATAGACGAATATTAACGCAAGCTGTTAATAACGTCAATCGTTACCATAATAAGGTAATGGTAAACACTTTCTTGCCAAAAGTGGGGTGCCCATGTGTGGACATTGGGAAAGTGCCGGTGGCGTTAAAGGCTATTTCAGTGTATCAATCTGTCCTTCAGGGCAGATTTCTGCGAATGGATCAAATGGCACACCCGATCTGCGCAGGGTGTTCGTGAGGGGCGCTGGCAGTCGCACCGTCAGTCACGGCTCTTGCGGCAGCACTACCCATGCTTCGGGCAGTGTTGGTCAGGTACAGGGTGGGGAAAGGGCAAACTCCCGGACCGCCTGGTCCACAGTAATGGCTATCGGTCCACAAAGGTCACCGGGACCGGCGGGAGGCGGTAATCCGGTAGTCAGCGATGCGTTGGCGGGATGTTTTCGGTGCAAGCACAGTGCAACATGAGCGGCCTGCATTACCGGTACACATCACATCTGCCCGGCACGAATGACGAGCAGGATCAGCCCTTCGTCCTCAATGCTGGTGATAATCCGGTAGTCACCTACGCGATATCGCCAGAACACATTGCTTTCACTTCTTAAAGGCTCGCCGACAGAACGGGGATTCTTGAGATTGGCAAGATATCCATACATATAGTTCAGAATACGTTCTGCTACTGGTGGATCCAGCCTGCCCAGCTCTTTTTCAGCCAAAGCCTCAATTTTAACTTTCCATACCATAACGATTCATTAAATCCTGAATTGGTACAGCTCCGGTTTTTCCCGCACGGTAGTCGGCAAGCCGTTTTTCAGCCAGGTAGGTGTCCTCAAGATCCTCAAGGTGCGCAAGAATGGCCGCACGTGCGTAAAAGGTTCTTGTGCGCCCTGTGGCGCTGGCAAGGGCATCCAGACGCTTCATGACATCACCTGGCAACCGGACCGTAATCATCTGCAAACCTCCTGTACCAATCAAAACAGAAAAAACCGGACAAACACGATTGACGGCGATGGCCTGCACATCCTTTCATGACCAGCGCCCTATTTTCCATCAAAAAAAACAAAAACCCTCAATAACCGATATCTCCGTAACCGATTCCCATTGCCTGACGCACATCTTTCATGGTTTCTTTTGCAAGCCTGCGCGCCTTGTCACAGCCATTCATGACAATATCACGCACGTAAGACGGATTGTCCAGGTACTGCTGCGCACGCTCATGAAAAGGTTCCTGCTCCTTTATGACTGCATCAATGACCGGCTGCTTGCAGTCCAGGCAACCAATGCCTGCTGTCGTACAGCCCTTCCGGACCCACTCTCTGGTACTTTCATCCGTATAGACCTGATGAAACTGCCAGACAGGGCACTGCTCAGGATCACCTTTGTCCGTCCTGCGCACACGGGCAGGATCAGTCTTCATTCTGCGAATCAGACGGGCGACCTCTTCCGGCTCTTCTCTGAGTGCAATGGCATTACCATAACTTTTGGACATTTTCTGTCCGTCAAGCCCTGGCAGGCGTGAGGCCTCTGTCAGCAAAGCCTGCGGCTCAACCAGAATCTGCCTTCCTCTGCCTTCCAGCCAGCCAGCCAGCAGCGTTTTTTCCGCTTCTGACACGTTTGCGTCCTGCACAAGCAGGTTTTTTGCGCTCTCCAGCGCATCGGCTTCGCCTTTTTCGTGCCAGGCCTTCCTGAACGCGAGAAATTCCTGCGATGTGGATGCCGGCATTTTACTCATTGCCTGCTGCGCTTTTTCGTCAAAGTCCTTGTCCCGACCGTACATGTAATTGAAGCGCCTTGCCATCTCACGCATGATTTCAATGTGCGGGACCTGATCTTCACCTACCGGCACCCCGTTTGCCCTGTATGCCAGTACATCGGCTGCCATCATGACGGGATACCCCAGAAAGCCGAATGTCGTCAGGTCCTTGTGGGCAATTTTTTCGATCTGATCCCGATAGGTTGGCACTCTTTCCAGCCACCCGAGCGGCGTGGCCATCCCCAGGAGCAGTGTCAGCTCGGCGTGTTCGAGTACTTTTGACTGAATGAAAATGGAGGCTTTTTCAGGATCCAGCCCTGCTGCAAGCCAGTCAATCACCATATCGAGCGCACTCTTTTCTATGGTGTCCGATTCATCATAGTGGGTTGTCAGGGCATGCCAGTCAGCAACAAAAAAAAGACTTTCCACTTCGTTCTGGATTCTGACCCAGTTTTTGAGGGCACCATGATAATGGCCCAGATGCATCGCCCCTGTAGGGCGCATACCAGAAACAACTCTTGGAGGAAACATGATCACATCCTAAGTAAATACTTAAGCCACTGAAAATATTAAAGAAATTCTCAACCACTTTCAAAAACCCGTCAAAAAACCCGACATTTGATCATGGGTTGAACATTTCCGGTAATGTCATTTCATGCCGATTATATCACCATCCACCAACAGTGCAATGCAGGAAGTGGACCACATACAATCGACCACTTCACTTCATCAATGCAGGATCATCAGCCATCATGTATCCATCATCACCATGTGGAAAACGGACAGGACAGGAGTCTGAGCCAACTGGCTGTTTCCGATTAGCAGAATGATTGGCAGAGATTGAAGGTTTTGCTGATGCTTCTGCCAATCGGGATACTGCACTAATGGAAACAAGTGTGATTTTCAGCTCTATGCTTTTGCGGCTGAAGTTTTGCGGTTCCGTTTTCAGGTGCTGCCTACGCCTAAAGCGCCTATTCTGCCTGTTCCACCAGCATGACGGCTGATCAACTCTCCGAATATCCCGGACAATTCAATCTCAGCAGTTGAACCGGGTACAGCCGTCCTTCGCCTGTCCGGATATATCGCCATCATCAATCAGTGTGCGGATAATGGACTGAACGGCCTGTCATGCTGGTCTGGTGCGCCTGCCCATTCATGACCGATACGGCAATGGCATAACGGATCCGCAAGGAAGTCTACAGCGCTCCCCACTCTCAATCAGGCGTTCACCAATGACGATTATCAACATTGCGTACAACTGTGCCGATTTCCTGGACAAGTCGTCGCACACATATCTGGTTTCGAGGCATGACGTGGATATTTGTGTTACGTGGTTTTTCATTGTCTGGCATATTGCCCTCCTCTATGCAAATTAGTGAATGCCACTTTGGAAGTGGTCGCGGGTTTTAACTTCCGCACAGAGTCGGCTGCCCTTATTTCCGTTTCCGGTCTTGTATTCAGGCATTAACCCACCAGTAAAACAGGCGCAAAAAATCCCGCATGGTAACGCCGCGGATAACCGCTCTATGTAGTAGTGGGTCCATTACGCGGGTTCAACGGGATTTTTTCAGGCGGTCTGAGGATTGACCTGCCAGTGCCGACATCATGCAGTGGGAGCGTTCTGATGGACTTTGTGACGTTTCTTTGGTCTGGCTGATCTTGCTGGTACAATGCTCCGCGCATACAATACACAATCAAACTTCCTTGGCGAAGATCATGTTGTAACAAGGGAGAATGCACTTGAGCAATGGAGGAGAAAGCATGTCGGACAAAAAGAAAAAGCCAGCGTTGTGCCAGGAAGCGAGGGCGATTTACGGCTCGACAGAGGGTCAGTCGATGATAGCCAGAGCGCTCCGCGGAATCCCCCCGACACAGAGCGATCAGGAAGTGTTCAGAAAACTCGGAGAGTTAAA
>Ga0099364_10005729_pt1 | contig 18354 bp, 8 predicted proteins | sample TergutTh196P3_FD_73070 | JGI IMG/M metagenome (GOLD analysis project Ga0099364, IMG submission 73070) | Microcerotermes parvus P3 segment gut microbial communities from Pointe-Noire, Republic of the Congo - Th196 P3 | ecosystem: Host-associated > Arthropoda: Insects > Digestive system > Gut ...
GTGGTGATGGCACTGGTAGTGCCGTTGGCCATTACTGGACGCTGCGTACTTCTGCGGCAGATAGTGCTTGGTCTTGCGTCTGTTTTGGGGCAGGCCAATTCGTCGCAGTGGCTTCGAACACCAGTGGTACGACTCCCCGTGCGATGTCTTCGCCAAGCGGCATTGATGGTTGGGAGACCGGCAATATCACATCCAGCATTTGGCGGTCAGTCTGTTTTGGAACCGACTCTTCAGGCACAAATCTCTTCGTGGCAGTAGGCGGCACTACCAACAATAATTCGCCTCCACGAACTATGACTTCTACTAATCATGGCAGCAACTGGACGACGAGCACAACTGTGACGAGCGGTGCTTGGAGTAGTGTCTGTTTCGGAAATGAGACATTCATCGCAGTCGGTGCCAGAGGTGCCGCGATGCATTCTACCAATCCCCGACAAACTTGGACGGTAAGCAGCATCGGCACCAATGCATGGAACTCGGTATGCTTTGGAAAAAATACTTCTGGCAATGATCTGTTCATCGCCGTTGGCAATAGCCGAACAATGTATTCGGAAAACAAAGGCCAGTCCTGGACAAGTGTTACTGTGAGCGGTAATTGGCAATCCGTCTGTTTTGGAAACGGTATCTTTGTTGCGGTACGAACAGGCCGGGCGATGTATTCGACCAATGGCGGACGTAGTTGGACAGTATGTCCGACAAATGCAGTGCCGGGCGGCACTTGGGTGTCTGTTTGCTATAACGAAGAGTATTCTCAATTTATCGCAGTAGCACGAGCGGGTACTCGAAACTGCCGCGTGATGGTGAGCGAAGATGGCCGGACTTGGACGCTGCGTGCGAGTGCTCGCGGCGGCACTGACCCGGCCTGGCAATCCGTCTGCTCTGGTAACGGCATTCTTGTTGCAGTAGCCAGTTCGGGTGCAGGTAATCGTGTCATGACCTCTTCGCCGGGCGGCTCTTGGATGCAGGAACAAAGCGAAACGATTACCGCAAAGACATTGGCCGATGTGGGCAGCCCTACACTGCCGATAAAAGCAAGTAGCATCATCGCCACATCTGATTCAGGCACAGCCGAACTCGCGGCCAGGGCAGACCATACGCATCCGCTTACAAGCAGAGAGATCATCTGTGCCGATAACATAAGCGTTGCCGCAATCGACTCTGGGGGCACTATCGCTATTCCTGTTCCCGTTACATTAGCGAATGCTGTTGCGATGACAGAGCAGTTACCGGCAGGAACCTACTCATTGAGAACAGCAATTCAGCGATTGGTGAACAACGTTGCCAGTTTGTTTTCTACCAAAGCCAATCTTGCCAGTCCTGCACTTACCGGTACACCAACAGCACCGACAGCAACAGCAGGCACCCATACGACGCAGATTGCAACGACGGCATTTGTTGTCGGTGCATTAGCGGGCAAGGCAAATATGGATCATACGCATACGCAATATGCTGCTCTTAATCATACCCATACCGACCTGCCGGTATCATTGCATAGCCATGCTGCCACTGATATTACAAATCTCCAAACATTGCTGAATGGTAAGCAGAATACTTTGAACCGCACCGTTGGAGGCAATGATGATGCTACCGGCACAATAACAGATACTGGCAACGATTTGTCGATTCCTGTTCCTGTTACTGTTGCTGCACCTTCGGCAAGTACAACACAAATTACCGCAGGGACACATTCCTTACGGGCAACACTGAAATTTCTGATCGATAACATTGCCAATCTGTTCGCTCGAATGGGCACTGCTGAAACGAGTATAAACACTAAAGCAGAGACCGGACATTCTCATACGATTGCGAATGTTACCCATTTACAGGACTTGCTCGACGGCAAGTCGAATACGAATCATACCCATACCCAATACATTACTGCGGACGACATTCCCGCCAGTGCAAATCTTTCCGTAACAACGGCCTCTTTTGGTCAAAGCATCCAGCATGGCAGTGCTGCGACTTTTGCACGAAGTGATCACCAACATCCTCTTCCTGCGAATCCAACACCATCCACAGTAACGCAGGCCGTTGCGGAAGCAGGAACCGCAACGGCAATCGCATCATGGACATCGCAGAGAGTCCGGCAGGCCTGTAATGCAGCAATCATCGCGGCAGGTTTGGCGGAGGTCTCGCATACTCATAGCATTGCAAACATTACCTATCTCCAATCAGAATTAGACGGTAAGATAAATGGCAACATCGCTGGCATTGTTTCCGGTACGAGTAGCACGGCGGTCGGCACTGCCGCAAAGACTGTTTCAATGACCGGTTTCACAAGGACAGTGGGCAGTATCGTTGCGATTACGTTCACCAATGGTAATTCCAGTGCATCGGCAACATTGAATATCACTTCGACGGGAGCGGCTGGCATCAGGATGCTCAATAGAACAACTGTACCTGTTCTCAATAATATCCCGGCAGGATATATTGCCTACTTATATTATGATGGCGAGTTTTGGATTTTGCTCAATCCGGCTAATTTAGCAACGACGACTCCCAGTGCATTGGGCACCGCAGCGATAGGTTCATCGAATCTGGCTGCCAGAGCGGATCACGTTCATGCAATGCCGACATTGGCCAATCTGGGCGCGGCTTCATCGTCGCATACTCATGCCCAATACATTACTGCGGACGACATTCCCGTCGGCGCAAATCTTTCCGTGACGACGGCCTCTTTTGGTCAAAGCATCCAGCATGGCAGTGCTGCGACTTTTGCACGAAGTGATCATAGCCATCCTCTTCCTGCTGCGCCGACACTCGCAGGTCTTGGCGGTGCGCCCTCAAATCATGCATCGACGGGTACAGGACATGGTGCTAGTTCAACAGCGAATTACGGACATGTTAAATTTCCAACGGAAGCCGGTACGAATGACAGCGAAGCGATGCCCTGGGTGACGACATTACCAAATACAAATCTTGAATCGATCCGTAATCCCGGTTACTATCGCATTACTGTTGCAACGACCAATGCTCCCCCCGGTGTTACAACAGGTACGGGTGCCAATGCCGCCGTATTAGCAGTGCGTTCAACCGCCTCTGGTTGGCCGCAACTGACTCTCTATTGCACGAACGGTCAAATATGGTATCGAGGCGTTGGCGGTGAAGGTTATAGTGGTTGGATGCCCTGGGTACGGATTGCGACTACTGCTGACATCCCTACATTATCTTCGCTAGGTGCTGCTCCAGCAAATATTGCTCTTACTGCAACGAGCAATACAGATACAACGACCACAACGTCGGCTGTTGCCTCCGCGACGATCCAATCCGTTCTGCAAACTGTTTGGTCTAAAATACGGTCGGTGGTGAACGCGATGACTGCACACATCAATACAAATGCAGCCGGTACAACCTTCGGGCATGTGCGATTTCCTGCTTCATCGACTGCCGCTTATACCGCCGCATGGCGATATGAATATGTCAATTCCGGCGGCACTCATAATCTCAACACCTATACAACCGGTGGAATATGGACTCTGTATAGTGCGAGCAACACGACGCATACCAACTATCCTCCCGGATTAAGCACAGGAAGCAATGGTAATACCACGCTACTGATTGTCTATCCGCTCTACAGCAATGCTGCCGTCAAGCAAATTCTAATGCACCGAACGTCAACCCAGCAATGGGAACGTTCATTGATCACTTCGGTATGGACGGATTGGATAAGAACAGACCGTGAAGGCATGTTGGAAGCGATTCCTATCGGTGCTACTGGTGCTAATCTATCGATAACCTCTGCGTCCTTTGGCCAAACGATACAGCATGGCTCGGCAGAAACCTTCGCTCGTAGCGACCATAGCCATGCCTTACCTGCGAATCCAACTCCCGCAACCGTCACCCAAGCCGTCGCCGAAGCAGGTACAGACACAAACGTATTCTCCTGGACGGCACAACGAGTCCGGCAGGCTTGTCTTGCCGCGATTGCTGCGACTACGGTGGTGATCACCGCAGCGACCCGAACGGCCATTGGTGGAGTCAGAGCCACATCACCTGATGGTGTAGGAACGACAAGTTTTGGCAACAATGATATGTCGCCGCTTCATAACATGGCATTGTCGTTTAATGTCGTATCGACGACTACCAATCTGAACACTTTGCGCACTCCCGGCGAATGGTATCTCTATCGAAATCCCAATACTGCAACGACGCATAATGACCCTCCTTTTACAACGGGTAGTACCGGCATCCATGTGAAAGTCCTGATGGGACGGCATGCAACAGGCGATCCATCAAACTGCATCCAACTCTGCTGGCGGCGTGATTCATCAGAAACATGGATACGGCATTGCACATCGGCTACTGCTTGGTCTGCCTGGGTACGAATGGCAACCACTGCGGATATCGGCACGAGTGGTGCCAGCGTTGCAAACCTATCAGGACAACCTACTGCTGCTTTCGGGCAATCTGCAACGAATGGTTCTGCGGCAACTGCGGCACGAAGCGACCATAGCCATGCCTTACCTGCTAATCCAACTCCTGCAACCATCACTCAAGCCGTCGCCGAGGCTGGTACAGATACCACTCTATTCTCCTGGACAGCACAACGAGTGAGACAGGCGTGCATTGCTGCTGTTACATCAATTTTTCCGACATCATCAAGTACAGCCGCAACGCAAGTCATGCCCTGGGTCATGACATTACCCAATACAAATCTAAACGACATCAGAGCACCAGGTTTTTATAGTATCCGTGTGGCTACCACCAATTCACCTGTGACAACCAGCACAAGCAACGCTGATTTTGCAAATCTAATCGTGCAGTCTGGGAGCAATACAAGAATATCGCAAACCTTTTACCACAATAATGGTCAAATATGGTATCGAGTGTTACAAAATACGACATGGACAACCTGGACACGGTTGACGACCGCCTGGATAGGAACCCAAGCACAACTTGACGCAGTAACAAGTATCGCAACTGGCTCACTGATTGTGATTCACGAACCGTAATGATCGCAACGATTACAAGGAGTATGTAAATGCCAATCAATGTACAAATAACAGGAACCGCAACATCGGGACGAAAGAACGGCATGGACTATAAAGTGCAGTTAGACGGTACGGCTACGGCTGGCCGAAAAAATGTGGTCGAAATATGGCAACAAGTTACAGGAACAAATGCTGCGGGCAGACGGCTGGTGTGGAGTCGTTCAAAGGATATGAATGATCTTGTACATCATCAAATGATACAAGAAACTGTCATTCAAAACCCTGGCATCACCTATAGAACATCATCTACTTTTGGCAGTATTTCCGGTTCCGATTACTATAAATGGTATGGCGGTGTCCTTGCACCCAATGGAAAAATATATGCAATCCCCTACAACAGTACAAGCGTGTTAGAGATTGATCCGGTTGCACGAACAACAAGTACCTTTGGGAGCCTTTCCGGTTCAAATAAATGGTATGGAGGTGTGCTTGCTCCCAATGGAAAGATTTATGGAATACCCAGCAACAATACTTCTGTGTTAGAAATTGATCCGGTCGCACGAACAACATCAACCTTTGGGAGTCTTTCCGGTTCAAACAAATGGCATGGCGGCGTGCTCGCTCCCAATGGAAAGATTTATGGAATACCGAGTACCAGCACAACGGTATTAGAAATTGATCCTATCGCACGGACAATAACAACCTTTGGAAGTCTTTCCGGTTCAAGTAAATGGAATGGCGGTGTTCTTGCTCCGAACGGAAAGATTTATGGCATACCAAGAAACAGCAGCACGGTGCTGGAAATCGATCCGACAGCCAGGACAGTTGCCACATTCGGCAGTGTTGGTAGTGGTTCAGATAAATGGCACGGCGGCGTGCTTGCTCCGAATGGAAAAATATACGCAATACCGTATGACAGTACAGTGGTATTAGAAATTGACCCGATAACACGGACAACAAGTACATTTGGAGGAAGTCTTTCCGGTTCGGGTAAATGGCGCGGCGGTGTTCTTGCTCCGAATGGAAAGATTTATAGTATACGCTCTTGGGCCTCAACAACATTAGAAATTGCCCCTGTTACGAAGACAGTAGTTCGGTTTGACACGGTGAGTACCGGTGCAAGCTCTTATCAATGGCATGGAGGCGTCCTTGCTCCCAATGGAAAGATTTATGGTATCCCATCACGGATGTCCTCTGTATTGGAGATGAGTACATCTTCTGCATTAGTCAATTTTCCAAACGAAACTTTACTTTCAGCATACTTGAATAAGTTTTAGATTTTTTATCCCGGCGGTTAAAGTTTATAAAAATGTTATCCTTATCATCACATGCCTGTTATTCGAGAAGACAATCCAAATCCGAAAGCCGTAAAGGTTGGTAACCAGCATTTGCGAAAGATCATGCTGGGCAGGGAGATTGTTTGGCAAAAGCGTCGCCTGGGGCTAGAAACCATTGACTACAATCGCATCAAACTCGTTGCGACAGAACATAACGGCAATCTGAAACTGCCGATGTTCTTTTTTAATGATGAATATCCGCCGGATGATTTTGACTTTCATAAAAAATTGACGTTCATTGCCCATGAAAGGATGGTTGATCATGTGCAAGACTTTGATTTTGATGCGAATTATCTGGAATTCATGTTTAATACATTCGATCCTCACTTCTATCAGTCCTTCGGATTTGAGACATTTGATCCTGATTTTAATCAGGCATTGCAATTCAATACATTTGATCCCGACTATGAGCAGGAATTTCTATTTAACGTCGTGCCGCCGCCCATTGTGCCGTTTGTGCAAGAATTTAATTTTAGCACCTCACAACCAACGCTCAAACCTTTTGAGCAAGATTTTAGTTTTAGCACATTTCATCGAGTCGATGCTCATGTGATTGCGGCAAACCATAGTACCTTTAGAGATTCAATCACCATCAATGTGTATATCTGCGATACGGTGTCCAATAGTAGTGTTCGGGTATCACCCTGGCCGCCTTGGCCGCAAATTGAAAATATCACCGCACCAGAGGCATGGTCAATTTTTATGAATGATGCGATTGAGCAAAACTTTGAGCCAGGAACTGCCCGGCGAGGCTCGCTCTATCGGTCTGATGTCAATCACAATGGTGCCCTTAATGCGATACCACTTGCGAACTATGATTTACGCTATCCCACTGACCTCTTTCTATTTATCAATTCCGTATTTACAAACAGAGTCATCGTCAATCTACGCTTTGTAGAACTTGCCGCATTTAGGCGGCTCCACTTTGAAACGCCTGCTACCCGTACAAGAACCGTAACAGTAAACACATCATAACCCAAAAAGGAACCTTACCATGAGCGACTTTGACCATTTTGACGATTTCATCTCTGTAACGAACATCAGACTGACGAGTCCAGGACATCCTGGTTCGACGGCAATTCACGACATCGCATTCGGCCAATGGTTCGATCTCGAAGCCGACATTGAACCATCGAATGCAGGCAAGTCTGATTATCGTTTTACATCCGATGATATAGAATGGTCGATTACTGCCGGGCATCTGCCTACAAACAATCCCGTTGCAGAAATTGTGAATGATGATAGCACTCCTAGAAGAAGACGAAGATTACGAATTTTGCGACAAGGCCAATTCACCTTGCGTGCATATATCAGGCATGGCCGCGCGGAAGTTAACAACCCCATTCAAGATTAAAAATCATGACGATAGATTTACAGAACATAAGTCTGCAATCGATGGATGGTATCCTCGTTGCAAAAAATAATAGCGGCCATTTGGTCTACCCCATGCTTCACTTGGACAGACATCCAACGCCGGAGGATGCACAAGGGTTTCAGAAAGTATTGATTTTCGTCGATGCCGAAAATACGATCCGTATCAGTACACAGCATATTATTTTGAGCGAAGAGAATGGATTTTACGATGAGTTCGAGATTCTCGGAGAAGGCGGTTGGTCGATTGCGGGTATGGACGAACATTTTCTAAAAGTTTCTTCTGGGCTGGCTGGAATCAACGATGCAATCATTGTAGTCGAAAAAGCCGACACGCTTACAGAGCAGGGTACTTACACACAGTATTTTGACGTTGTGCTTGCGGACCACGATGGTCGCAAGATGATGGTTCGTGTTGACATTATTGTGAATATCCCGCTAATGGTCAAAACCCAAGGTCTCCATGACGGCAAAGGCAATACCGAAACACTTGAAATCACTTTGAGCACTGATCATCGTTACCACCTGGAAATTGTACGAGATCGGCACTGGCATCTTGAAGATGTAGAAAAGAATATGCTCAGCGTGTCCGCAATGGAAGGAGATGGTGCAGAAAATCAAAACTTTATAAGTCCGCTTACACTCACAAAAGCAGCAACTTTTTTAACATCGGCAATGACAACGTTTCAAGTAGTTTCTGTCCATCAGCGTGTCAACGTTGTCGTTACCATCGATGCCGTCGAAATCACACGGAATTGGATTGACCCGCCGCCTGGTGAATTAGGGGCAACTAGTTCAGGCAACATTTATGTTTACCTCTCCGACGTTCAGCAAGACAGAGCAGATCAACTCCTTGCAACATTTTACTATGAGACTTCGCATCACGAAAATTTGCCGCAGGTGCGAGTGGAACAGCAATCGCAATGGGGCAGTAGTTGGGAACAAGCCTCCGGGTTAAAAGCAGACATTGTGGCAGTTACTTCTGAGCAGCAGTATCGTTACAAGATCGATGTGTACCGAACGTGGAATACATCGAGCGGCGGATATTACAATCTTCAAGCAGCAGGAGTCTATCATTACCGCCTGCGGGTACGGTATCCTGGTGAGTGGAACTGGGTCGATTGGAGTCAGCCCACAGAAAGCGATTTGTTATCGCCGCGAGCCATGTACATGACCATCCTGCCCAATGTACAGGTCTATCGCGAAATAGCAGGATCAGACGAAAAGATTTACTTGGTGAATACAACGGAAACAGTAGTTGCCTCAAATCCATTAGTAAAAGATGTACAAATCAGTGTCGCCAATGATTCCACAACACTTGCCAACCGAAACATTCCTCTTGACCTATCGAATGATTACAAGCAAACGGTTTTCATGCAATCGAATCTGCCAGTCGATGTTTATAGCGAGGCTCTTGCCAGAGAAAACACAGGCAACACCTGGCTCTTGCTTGGCAAGAATTTTCGGATGACCCGAAATAATAGGGAGTTCGACTCCAGATGGAGTGGCACTCCTGTTCTTACGGATGCGCAGAACAAAAAGCATGCCCAATTTATCACCAGCATCACGGGCTCGAATCATGCAAACATTCTCGTTGAATTAGGAATCGAAAAGCCGCAAATCGCACTGCCGTTATTAGCAGAAACCGATTTAGAACTTTTGGGACAGAGTGTATCACGCTATACAGGAAGCGGAGATACTATCGAAATGACTGCTCCTATTATTTTACCGCTGACGGCAACGCTAAAAACTCCGCACACGCTCACGATCACGCCGTCTTCCATCACTCTTAATGAAGAAAACAACTACACGGCCTTCATTGTAGTCGAGACAAATGATGAAGCACATTGGTCTTTTCCAAATGTCGATAGCAAGATTACAGTTTCACCTACAACAGGTACAGGCCGAACGGCTGTCATCATTAAAAAATCTGCATCATTTAATCTGACAGGCAATTTTGAGAACATTACGCTCAATGTGCTATCGACAGTAGGGAACTCAACTCTTTCATCTTCACTAAACGTCCATTTGGAGCGATACTCGCCATTTCGTAATGCGTTAATCCCAAAAATGGAATCAAACACTCATACAAGCACCACCGGCATGACTACCATTGCCTATCATCAAAACAGCACAGAGGCACTCACCGTAGAACAAACTGCTGCGGTCTGGAAATCTTTTGGTCACGTTTTTTCAAGAAGCGGTATTGCAGGTAGGATTGTCAACAGCGGCACCATGATTGCAAACGTCTTGTCCAACCTGAACCAATATCCGGCAATCGAACTGACGCTTGACAGGCCGCACCGAATTCGTTCCTGGACATTGCAATCGGTGGGACAAGATGTGTATGACACAACGATAGGACGGCTTGCGACGGTATTGCTCTTGCAGGGCGAAAAACTCGACGGCACTTGGGCAATCCTCGATATTGCACGAACTCCCAGCAATTTTTATAACAATAGTACAAAAACACGCATTGATAAAGTCGTCGACCATAAAGAACTGGTGAGAAAAATTCGCCTATCCGCGATTGCGGCTACTCACAGCATCCCGAATCGTTGGCAAGCACCATTAGCCGGTCTCCCACAAATACAAATCTTTGCCGGTGAACCCTTAATGCCGGTCATGACTTCACGAGATCGAACCGTTGATGATAAGACGTTTAGAATCAGGGCAAGTAATACGGATGGGGCTGTTCGGGTTTTCGACCGGGAAGTGAACAGCCCTGACATTGCATCACTCGATATGCGGGGCTGGTATCTCAACAATGGCGACTTTTTGCAAAATGATGTTGCGGTTGATGGCGAAATCAGACGTTTTGGTTCGGCGGGCACGAAGGCCTGGCTCTCGGTAATATTCCCCCGTACACGTCTTTTAGGCTATCTATACAGCATCGACCATTTAGATGGCCGTTCGGACACTCATGCAATGGTGCCTTATGCGGCATCTCTCTATTTCGAAGGTCGTGCAATATCGGATATAGACACTTCCAGCGCAGTGAGTAGTTTTTGGGAAGAAGACTTTGGTATTATTTCGCTGGACAATTGTTTTGGATGTAGAAATTTTGACCGTGATACGGCATGGCTCGTGAGCCAAACCAATCAAACAATGCTCAACACCTATACACAAAATCTTTCTCAAATGCTTCAACTTCCCATTGCCACAGGGACATTTTTGCTCAATCTATTCGATAGACATATGATCAGACATGATGGCACCCGATGGATCGACGAAGGATTGCGGCTTGTGCCGGGTACTATTTCTACACAATCGAATCAATTCGCAAATAGGACGACGGATGAGTTGCTCGATGAGCCGGGACAAGCATGTCTCAATGCCGTCGCTCTTTCCAGAGGAGCCAACATGGAGCCGTCGTGGACGAGTATTCCTGATAAAGCCTCCATTGTTAATCAAAGGGATGCCAGGCGAGTTATGTATAGCACTGCAATGCAAGAATGGTCAGAAGTAGAAAACATCGATGCCATTCGCCGTGTTCATGACCGAACTCATTATGCGGACCTCAAAGATTCTTTGGGAAACTTCATCGCCCTAGAGCAAGTCCGATTTACGGTACAATCTATCATGAACACCGAAACACCCTTTGAGGACAATGCGGTGGCCATGCCGGAGTTGCAGTTTTTTAGTGAACCTACGGAAACAATCAACACCGGTGCAGTAGCAACAATATCGTACTTGAAAGCCGAAGATACAAATGAAATGTTGCACGACATTTTGGGCAGGCATGTCTCTTTGCATCATCGACAACTTTGGTATGACAACTGGAATACCTGGACACGTTTTCGTTTTTACATTGGCACCATTGAGAATGTCAACTCTTCGGACAGGCAACTGTATCTTGCGATTCACAATACGAGCGGTCAAGTCGTCAGAGGCAATGCTGGAATCGATAGTAATTCCAATCCTTATTTGGAAATATCACTTTCAGGCAACCACACAATATCGCCCGTCTATTTTGAAGTCTACATCAATTCATCAAGTAATGAAAAAATCATCTTATCGAGCGGCTATACGGGAGGACAATCATGATCATATCACCAAGAGCAACAGGAGTCATCGATGTATTGCGTAAAGATGGAAATAATATTGCACCCATCGGCGAAGTGTTTTTGTATGTGCCTGGCAATATAGGAACTCCAAGACGCTCCAAGATTCTGTATTGGAAACGCACAAATCCATCGCCCGGATTTCAGATTCCAGTACATGAACCGCTATCAAGATTTGCCATCGTGCCGGAAATGATTTCATCTACTACCAGAGGTTTTACGGTATCAGGCAACACGCTCAACAATGCGACTCATGCCTGGCAAGCGTTTGATCAGTCTGCAATAACAACAGGTTCATTCGGCAATTTCAATTCCAATATCAACGGTTCCAATCAATATGCCTGGTCGATGGTGGCATTTCCTAAACCTCGCATGGTGCGAGGCTGGTCATTACAGTTTGAAAATATGTGGTCATCGTTTTGGATTGCGATTGAAGGCAGAGAGCTTGATTCAAATACATGGACTCGCCTATTTGAATCATCATCGACCAGTCCCGTCAATCATGGATGTTTTGGAGCCCTTACAAATCCAATGCTTTGTAGTGCTGTGAGGATTTTAACAAACCAATCATCGGCAGTGCGGTCGTGCCAGTTTTTTGATTCTGTGCCGCTCATTCCTGTAACGCTTACATCCAACTCATCCTCTTCGCTGGGCATCACATTCGAATCAGAATTTATTAATAATAATTTATACCGATGTTTTACGGAACAAAGCAATGCCTACTCACACGGGATGATTGCGTGGTATTACCATGACGGCACTTGGCGGTCAAATAGAAAACGAGCCAGCACGGGCAATCAAAGCCGTTTTACAATCAGGTTCAATGAACAGAAGAGTCTGCATGGATTTGTTGTCGGTGGGTTGAATTCTTACAATGCAAGTTACTGTTATGCGAATTGCTTGTTGATCGAAGGCCGGGAATCGGACACGGATGCTTGGAATCCTTTGATGGAAGTAGAATTTGAACCATCGGCACAGCGCACTCGGTATGTTGATTTTGATGGTTATCCGGCAGTTTCACAGTTGCGAATTACTGTACAGGATATTATGCGAGCGGTTGGGGCAACAAGCAATACATCGCTCTACCTGCCGCCGATGCAGGTGTGGGGTTTTTCTGGCTCGCCGTTCTAGGGGTATTGCAAATCGGCAAAAATCGGGTAGACTGCGCCGGTATTAGAGAAATATCGGTTCGGCCAAGTGCCGGACTGACCGAATTTTAGAGTTCGTCAGCAATTCAAAAGCCGCCGAAAGGCGGATTGGTTGACTTCACGCTCGAAACTGCTTTGCAGAGTGAAGATGGCCTATGCGAATGAAGAGTGGCGTGCTTCCGTAGGGGAGCGTCGCGTGTTAATCTGCAGATGAAATCAGCATAGCGGCCTTGAGGAAGAAAGCGATGCACCACTTTGACGCGTGGGGTTTTACTCCGTTTCTTATCCTCAATGCCATCAACCAAGTCATTGGAACGCTCGTCGACGCCGAAAACAGAGTAATGCATGATACTGCCATTGAATAAATCCTGACGGCAAGCAACGCCTACATTGAAAATCACAAAATCCTCTCCCAAAAACAGGAAGATGGACTCACCGTGTCTGCAAATACGGTTTTCTCCTATCTTTGTACTACTTATAACAATGCCCTGACGAGTACAGGCTGGATCATTACGAATTACCGAATAAATCCTCGCCATTTTTGTTGCTTATTCAGGCATCGTACCAGCAGTAGAAATATCTTTCCATGCCAAAGATGAGAGAGTGATTGCGACAGAAAGAATTGGTGCCTGTGTGGAGAGAAGAGAAATGGTGCTACTTTCAAATTATACCAATATTTTCCAAGCATTCAGCGTCCATAACACTTTTTCGGCCCTTACAGTAATTATGACATCGTAGATTTTTCTGTCCATTTAGATTCGACTTGTCCTCCATTAACTACTGCTAGATATGAAAATACTTTTCGAGGCTGGCAGCAAAGGTGGAATGGAAATTATCCCCCATGAGTTATCGGTCTACGACATTTTCTCTATCACCGTTTTTATTAGGCTTCATTCTGCATCAAGGTGCTAACACTAGAAGGCCGTTCAAAATCCCGATTTGGCAATTACGGCAAACGGGGAAGTGTCAACTATTTGGCGTTTATAACGTTCTCTATTTTTCCAAAGTTGAGTTTTGAACGAGATTGTAGGGAGAGCAACCAATTTCTTGTGCGACTTGAGTGATAGGTGTCTGGGCGTCGAGAATGCTGCTGATGGTATATTGACGAATTTCGTTGCTGTAACGTGGCCAGGACATAGGAAGGCAGGGATAAAATCAATCCGACGATCGGATTGAATGTTCTAAAATTATCCTGCGATATGACAATGATGCAAGAATGATGTTCCTGGAGCAGGTAGCGAAAGGCTGTTGCAATCGACTCTGATATATGATACCATGTAGTTCTGGCTGGAGGTGCGGTCAATCCAGCACAAAGCCAAGAATGTTGATTGTAAACAGAATAACCAGTAATGAACCAGTTTAGTGAACAAAAGCAAATAAATACTGCTGTTATTTTTGATATGGATGGCGTACTTATTGACAGCATGCCGATGCAACATGAAAGTTGGGTTGTCACTGCGGAAAAAGAGGGCATGTCCATATCAATTGCTGATGTCATGAAATTGAGCGGCCACACAAGCAGGAATGTTATTGACAAACTTTGGTCTCCTCATCGTACATTGACACAAGATGAGATTCTAAGAATTGATGATGAAAAAGAGAGAGAATACAGACGTATTCTGTCAAAAGAATTCCCTGTCATGCCAGGAGCCGCATCGCTCATTAAACTATTAGTTGATAATGGTATTGATATTGCTATTGGGTCGTCAAGTTCAAAAGAAAATGTCGAGTTTGTCATTGAACAAATGCAGATCGAGCCCTATTTGCGATGTTTCGTACATGGTAGCGATATATTGGACAATAACGTTGTGCAAGGCAAGCCTGAACCTGACATATTCATTCTTGCTGCCAAATGCCTTGGCCGCGAGCCACACGAATGTCTCGTGATCGAGGATGCACGAGCAGGTGTTATCGCTGCAAAAAGAGCAGGGATGAAATGTATTGCCTTTTGCAGCCGAGACCATACGCAATATGAATATGAAGGAGAATACGAGGGATATAAATATCGAGCCGATGCGATAGTTAACTCTCTCGAAGAAATTACACTTCAAATGGTTCACGACTTACTTGCTGTTCCTTAACTTTTATCCCTATTTCGATCGCCTAGTAGCAGTCGCGAACCTACTATAAAGTGAAGAGTATGTTCTGTCCAAATTTATTTTGGAGTAGATGCAAACACAATTCTATACGTTTTGACCACGCCCTTGTAGTCAAATTGCACAACCGCCGTGCCTGTCGCTGATTGCACTTGCGTAATTGTCATTTTTACGTCAGGACTACTTGCCGATGCCGCTACGACCGGTACGTTAGTTGCGTTTGTCAGAGATGTGTAGACAACCTCTGCCTCGTATAGGTCATAACCGACAATACCGTTGTCGTAGGTTGACCGAACAGGAGTAGTTGGTAATTCGATAGCCTCTCCGTTGACCAGAATACTGACCGTCGGCACTATCGGACGAACGATTTCTTTCGCGTCCGAACTGAATCCAAGTCCAATTAAATCGAAAAGCGGCCCCTGATCGCCTTCTGCCACTAGGAATATCGCATGCTTCTTGTCCAAGTGGTCAACAAACTTCGAAACATCAACGGTAAAGTGTGCTGTTTCCTGTACGGAATTTTCTGGAACGATTATCTCTCCGATTTTCGTGCCTTTCCATGCATCGTTTGCCCAAGGACCATCCAACCAAACATTCACTCTAAAAGCATTCTCTGTCTTCGGTGTAAGCCACAAGTTGAATTGCGTGTTATTGCCTGGCTTGGTGCCTTCGAAGGCTTTGAGTCCCTTTGCGGATTTATCTTCGGCAAGTCCCCCAAAACCGAAATACTTGTATCCGATTCGATGACCGTTGGATACATTGGCTACGGACATGTGGTTATCCCAAATATCCCATGAGTCCTGCAAGGTATCTTGGTGCGAAAGATAGGATACGTATCCAGCCGAATAATACACATACGGAGGCAGCCCATAAATCTGAAAACCTTCGGACGTCACTTCACCGCCGGTATACTCTCGTCCTTGGCTATCCGTCGCTGTCCAGATACCATCTTCCGCAAATGAGGCGTATGCTCTGATCGTAACTCTTCCGCCATCCGCTACGGATTTTTCGTCCCACTGAATAGTAATCGGAGCGACTACGGCCTGACGTGCGTTGCCGAATCCTCGTGGCGGTCTGTGATAGAACACATACCATTGGTCATTGATCTGTTGAATGCTTCCGTGCGTATTGTGTCCCGAACCGCTACCTACTATTGCAGTGCCTTCTTGGTTGAGAACCGGCGCACGGGAGTCAATCAACACACCGCCGCTTCTCCATGGCCCTAGCGGGCTGTCCCCGAAGGCGTACCGCAGCGCAGAGTTGGTGCTGCCCATCCCATAGTCTGGGCCTGAATATCCGCTGAAGGTTAAGACATATTTATTACCAACCTTGCGGACTGCAAACGCTTCGAAATAGTTGAATGAAGTCATGTCCTCATCCGGGAATACATGGGGATACTCAGTCCCCGGCGGGTCTCGGAGAACGCCGAATCGGGCACTGGATGGAATGAAATAACGTATGATTTGCCTTCCGGGTCTGACCGACCACATTGTATTTTGGTCTAGTTCGGTAGCGAACGCCTGTTGAAATCCCCAATAGCCGTATGCTCTGAATCCGATTTCATAATCGGGGTCGTTCGGATCGTCGATGTAATCAATAAAAACGTGGGGGTCAAATCCCACAACGCTTCCCCGCAATAATCTTCTTCCGTCATCGGCCAAATTAAGAATTTCAAACGGCCCGATGGGGCTTGGCCCTTTGGCAACCATCGCCTCCCTGCCCGGTCCGCGACTATGCGGATATAAGTAGTATTCTACGATTGTTCTTTCGCCATTTGCGTCTCTTCTTCTAACTTCGACCATATCCGGTGCGTACATAACGTCCCAGAGTTTTGTCAGTGGATCTTGAAAAGTAAAGACGGGACCTTCATCACGCCAGTCGGACAGGTCTTCCACCGGTGCCGACCATACTCTAATGTCCGGTCCACAGTAACTGTCAAATCGAACATCGTGCGACGATATAAGGTAAGCACGGTATTTGCCGGGATTGTCGGGATCCATAAAAACGCGGGGCTGGCCGTCCGGCGTGTGTTCCCAAAGCGGCAAATACGGGTTGACCGCTTGAACAGTTGGTATGGACATCATTGCGAGCATACCCAAAGCGATGGTGAACGTCGACACTCTTTGCATTCTTTGTTTCATTAGAATTCTTCCTTTCTTGGTTAGAGGATGGTTATTGGTTAAGCATGTAATACACATCGTTGATCTTGATCTGATTCCGAAATTCGGCAAGCGTTGTTTCGCTATCAATCAACAACATTTCGATGCCCGCTATCTCCGCATAGTCCTCAAAATACTCACGCGTAAGCGAATACGAAAATGCCGTGTGATGCGTGCCGCCTGCGAGTATCCAAGCGTGCGCTGCCGTCTTCAAATCAGGTTGCGGCACCCAAAATGCACGAGCAACCGGCAACTTCGGCAACTCGGCTTCCGGTTTAATACAATCAACTTGATTGACAATCATGCGAAAACGGTTCCCCATATCGACAACCGTTGCCGCAATGCCGGTTCCTTCGCGGGCAGTGAAAACCAACCTTGCCGGATCAGCCTTACCGCCAATGCCGAGCGGATGCACTTCTACTTGCGGTTTGTTGCCTGCAATCGACGGACATATTTCAAGCATGTGTGCCTGCAAAATCGCACCTTTGCCTTTGAAATGATAAACATAATCTTCCATAAACGAAGTCCCGCCGGGTAGCCCGCTTGCCATCACTTTCAACATGCGGACAAGAGCAGCGGTTTTCCAGTCGCCCTCGGCACCGAAGCCGAATCCATCATTCATCAAACGCTGCGAGGCCAAGCCGGGCAGTTGATCCAAACCATGTAGTGCATCGAAGTTCGTAGTAAATGCTTTCGCACCCGTCGCTTGCAAAATCTTTCGCATCGCGACTTCGATGCGGGCGGCTTCACGTACTTGTTGATGTTTTGCGCCGCCTTTTTTCGCATCCGGGGCGAAATCATATTGCGATTCATACTCGGCAACGAGGTGGTCAATTTCCGCATCGGTCGTACGTGCAACTTCGGCGGCAAGGTCGCCGACGGGATAGTAGTCGATGTGATAGCCGAGTTTCATTTCTGCTTCGACGCGGTCGCCATCGGTAACAGCAACATTATTCATATTGTCGCCGAATCGCAGTATCCGCATCGTTTGAGCATCAGCCCAAGCAGCACATACCCGCATCCAGACGGCAATGCGTTCATGCACCTCATCATCTTGCCAATGACCGACAACAATTTTACGCGGTTTCTTCATCCGGGCCATTATGGAGCCGAATTCGCGATCGCCGTGGGCGCTTTGGTTGAGATTCATGAAATCCATATCAATTTCCGACCATGGAATTTCACGTTGAAACTGCGTATGCAGATGCAAGAGTGGTTTTTGCAGGAGTTTGAGTCCGTGAATCCACA
>Ga0099364_10005730_pt1 | contig 18352 bp, 19 predicted proteins | sample TergutTh196P3_FD_73070 | JGI IMG/M metagenome (GOLD analysis project Ga0099364, IMG submission 73070) | Microcerotermes parvus P3 segment gut microbial communities from Pointe-Noire, Republic of the Congo - Th196 P3 | ecosystem: Host-associated > Arthropoda: Insects > Digestive system > Gut ...
CCCGGTCCCCCAGGGCCGCGATGGGGGCCCGGCTCATCTGGGCATCCTCCACCAGCTTGATGATCTGGGCCAGGGCCGTCCCGGATCCCACCTTTTCGGCCCGGAACTGGAGGGCCCCGGTGGTGTTGATCGTAGCTCCATAGACCGGGTCCCCGGCCTTCTTGTCCACCGGCATGCTTTCGCCGGTGAGCATAGATTCGTCCACCGCACTGTGGCCCTGGATCACCCTGCCGTCCACGGGGATCTTGCCCCCGGGCCGGACGGCTACGATGTCACCGGCCTTCACCTCCTGGATGGGGATCTCGGTTTCCACCCCCTCCCGGATCACCAGGGCCGTTTTGGGGGCCAGGCCCATGAGCTTCTTTATGGCCTCGTTGGTCTTTCCCTTGGAAAGGGCCTCCAGGGCCTTACCCAGGAGGACCAGGGCGAAGATGACCCCGGCGGTTTCAAAGTAGAGAAGATCCACCGCCTCCGCATGGCCCTGGAAGATCCGCCAGGTATTGTAGAGGCTATAGCTTAGGGCCGAAGAGCTCCCTATGACGATGAGGGAGTCCATGTTAGGGCTCCGGCCAAGAAGGGCCCTAAAGCCTATGATATAAAAACTGCGGCCCACCGCGATGATGGGGATGACCAGGAGGATCTGGGCCAGGGCAAAGGTCAGGGGGGATTCTTCCATCAGGTGGTGGATGGCCATCCAGAAGGGGAGAGAGGGGAGGGGCAGCATGGGGGCCATGGTGATATAGAAGAGGGGGAAGGCAAAGCTTAAGGCCACCACCGCCCGCCTTTTGGCGCTTCCCAGTTCCTTTTGCTTACGTTCCCAGGCCTGGTCCTGGGCTTCCTGGCCCTCATCTTCCAGGACCGTATAGCCCGCCTTGATCACCGCCCCTTTGATATCTTCGATGGTCCCGGGATCTTGAAACTCCACGATGAGCCGTTCTGCTGCCAGGTTCACCCGGGCGCTCAGGATGCCCGGGAGCTTTAAGACCGCCCGCTCCACCCGGGCCGAACAGGCTGCACAGGTCATCCCCCCTATGCTCAATGTATCCCTTGCCATGGTTACTCCTTACAAGCCCCAGTATAATTGATTTTTACCCTGCAAGTCCGTACCTTGTAGCCATGGATATCGAACAAGCCAGTCCCTATGCTGCCTGCCGCCTCTGTCCCCGGCTCTGCGGGGTAAACCGCCAGGACCCTGCCGGCCCCCTGGGCTTTTGCCGGGAACCCGCTCAACCGGCCCTGGCCTTTGCGGGAATACACCGGGGCGAAGAGCCCCCCATTGCGGGCTTTGGGGGCTCGGGGACCATCTTTATCCGGGGATGCAGCCTGGGCTGCCTCTACTGCCAGAACCACCAGGTTTCCCGGGGGGGCTTGGGCCGGCCCGTCGAGGGCCGGGAGTTTAGCCGGATCTGCCTGGCCCTCCAGGAAAAGAACGCCGAGAACATCAACCTGGTGACCGGGAGCCACGCCGCCCCGGCCCTGGGGGCCTATATTGCCCAGGCCCGAAGGGAGGGGCTCCGCATTCCGGTGGTCTGGAACTCATCGGCCTATGAGGACCCCGAAGGCCTGGCCCCCATAAAGGATGAGCTGGACATCTACCTGCCGGATCTCAAGACCCTGGATAGGGAACTGGCGGCCCGCTACTTTGGGGCCCCCGATTACCCCGACCAGGCGGTCCGGGCCATCCTCTGGATGATGGATGAACGGCCCCTGCGCTACGACCTGGGGCACCTGGTATCGGGGGTCATCATCCGCCACCTCCTTATCCCCGGCCACCTGGCCCAGACGAGGGAGGTCCTCCTCTGGTATGCCGAGCACTGCCGGGACCGGGCCCTCCTGTCCCTCATGACCCAGTATACCCCCGTCTATGCTCCCTCTTCTGGTTCTGATGCGGCGGAGATCCCCGATCGCTATGTGGACGAAGGCGAATACGGGGCCCTGATGCTCATGCTGGAAGAACTGGGCATAGAAGAGGGCTACTGCCAGGAGCTGGTGACTGGCTCCGACTGGCTCCCGGACTTTAAGCTCCCTAACCCCTTTTCATCGGAGCTCTCGGTTCCGGTCTGGCATTGGCGGGAGGGCTTTATTTCCTAGATTCGCAGGATCCGCCAGGTGTTGAGGACCGCCAGCAAGGAGACCCCCACATCGGCAAAGATGGCTTCCCAGATGGAGGCTACTCCCATGGAGCCTAAAACGAGGAAGACCCCCTGGACCCCCAGGGCGAAGATGATGTTCTGCCAGACGATTTTTTTGGTGAACCGGGCCACCTTGACGGCCTCTACCAGCTTGGAGGGTTCGTCGGTCATGAGGACCACATCGGCGGCTTCGATGGCCGCGTCGGAGCCCAGGGCCCCCATGGCGATCCCCACATCCGAGAGAGCCAGAACCGGAGCGTCGTTGATCCCGTCCCCCACAAAGGCCAGGGCCCGGGATCGGTGCTTTTGCCCCCGGTAGATCTCCACCAGGTCCACCTTGTCCTGGGGTAAAAGGCCCCCCTTCACCTCCGCAATGCCCAGCTCCCGGGCCAGGTCTTCTGCCACCTCGGGCCTATCCCCGCTGAGCATCACCGTACGGCGGAGCCCCAGGGCCTTAAGGTCCCTGATGGTCCGGGCGCTGTCGGCCTTCACCTGGTCAGAGATGCTGATGGAGCCCATGTACCTGCCGTTGACGGCCACATGAACCTGGGTGCCTCCTCCGGTTTCCGGAGGGATCCCTATGCCCTCCCTCTCCATCAGCTTGGCGTTCCCCGCCAGGATGCATCTTCCCTGGGCCTGGACCTGGACCCCCAGGCCGGCCATCTCGATATAGCCCCCCAGGCCCTCCAGGGAGATGTCTTCTCCGTAGGCCTCCCGGATGGAGGCGGCGATGGGGTGCCTGGAGTAGACCTCCGCCAGGGCCGCGGCCTCAAGGAGTTCCTCCTGATTGAGGCCGCTCTGGGGGTCCGGCTCTATGGCACTCACCTTAAAGACCCCCATGGTAAGGGTGCCGGTCTTGTCGAAGACCACCGTGTCCAGGCCCGCCAGGGCTTCCAGGTAATTACTCCCCTTGATGAGGACCCCTTTTTTCGATGCGGCCCCTATGCCCCCAAAGAAGCCCAGGGGGATGGACATGACCAGGGCGCAGGGACAGGAGATGATCAGAAGGACCAGGGAGCGGTAGATCCAGTCGGACCAGGAAGCTCCCGTAAAGAGGGGAGGGGCCACCGCAATCAAGAGGGCCAGGGCCATCACTGTGGGGGTATAGTAGCGGGCATACTTGGTGATAAAGGTCTCTACCTTGGCCTTTCGGGAGGCCGCATTCTCGACCAGCTCGATGATCTTTGAGGCCGTGGACTCCCCAAAGGTCTTGCTCACCTGGATGTGCAGGACCCCGTCCAGGTTCACCGATCCTGATAGGACCGTGTCATCGACCCGGGCCCTCCGGGGCACCGACTCGCCCGTCAGGGCCGCCAGGTTGAGCATGGCCTCCCCCTGGATGACCAGGCCGTCCAGGGGGATCTTCTCCCCGGGCTGGACGAGGATGGTGTCTCCCACCTGGACCTGGTGGGGGTCCACCTTATGGATCTGGCCCTCCCTATCAAGGTTGGCGTAATCGGGCCTGATGTCCAAGAGGGCCGAGATGTTTCGCCTGGACTTGTCCACCGCCCGGTCCTGGAGGTATTCCCCCAGGTTGTAAAAGACCATGACCGCCGCGGCCCCCGAGTATTCCCCTATGGCGATGGCCCCCAGGGTGGCTATGCCCATGAGGAAGTTCTCGTCGAAGATCTCCCCCTTGAGGATGTTCCGGCCCATGCGGATGAGGACCCGGGTACCCACCAAAAGATAGCTGATCCCAAAGAGGACCAGGGCCGCCAGGGAGCTGCCCGTAAAATGAAAGGCATGTTCCAGGACCATCCCGGCCAGGAAGGTTCCGGTACCGCTGATAACAAGAAATATGGGGTTCATAGGGTTCCTCCTTCCTTCTCTTGTCTATTCGTGTATGTGCTCGAAGCCCTTCTCGAAGATGTCCTTCACATGGTCGTCGGCCAGGGAGTAGTAGACCTCCTTGCCCCGCTTCTCGTAGCTGACCAGGTTGCTGAGCCTCAGGGCCCGCAGCTGGTGGCTTATGGCCGACTTGGTCATCCCCAAGAGGACGGCGATATCGCAGACGCACATCACTTCTTTAGAGAGGGCCCAGAGGATCCGGATCCTTGTGCTGTCGGAAAACATCTTGTAGAGATCCGCCAGGTCATAGAAATCCTCGTCCACGGGCATGGTTTTTCCCACCCGGTCTACCACCTCTTGATGGATGACCTCGCAGTCGCACATCAGGGCCTTCTGTCTTGCTGCCATGGATCTTCTCCTTAAGGTACGGGCTATTGAACAAGATGATTGAACAACTATTCAACTATTAGAATATAAGGAAATTAGGGAGTTGTGTCAACATTTTTTGGAAATATTTTTTTTGAGTAGAAGGGGGCCTAAAGAATAGTTCCGCCCCCCAGGATCATATCATCCTGATAGAGGACCGCCGCCTGGCCGGGGCTTATGGCCCGCTGGGGTTCCTCAAAGTCCAGCCTCACCCGGCCCCCGGGAATCTCGGTAGCCAGGGCCCAGACCTCGGCCTGGTTGTAGCGGATCTTGGCCTTCACCCGGATGGGCTCCCCGGGGGAATCAAAGGGAATCCAGTTAAAGTCCCCGGCCTCCAGGGTAGAACCGTAGAGGTCCTGATCTTCGCAGAGGGTGACGGTGTTATCGGCCCGGTTTTTCGATTTGACATACATGGGCTTATTTAAAGAAATGTGTAAACCCCGGCGCTGGCCTATGGTGTACCAGATGATCCCCCTGTGCCTCCCCAGTAGTTTCCCCGAGGGGTCGATGAAGTCCCCCTCCGGGGACCTCTGGCCCCTTCGGGCCTGGATAAAGTCTCCGTAGCGGCCCTGGGGGATAAAACAGATGTCCTGACTCTCTTCCTTTTGGGCGTTGGCCAAACCCCGCAGGGCCGCCTTCTCCCGGACCTCATTTTTTTTGAGGCCCCCCAGGGGAAAGAGGCAGTGACGGAGCTGTTCCTGGCTTAGGGTGTAAAGGACATAGCTCTGGTCCTTTAGGGGGTCCGCAGCTTTTTTTAGGAGGAACCTTCCGGTTTGGGGGTCCTCTTCGATCCGGGCATAGTGGCCGGTGGCCACCCGGTCCAACCCCAGATCCCGGGCCTTCTTTAACAGGGTTTCAAATTTGATGCACCGGTTGCAGGTGACACAGGGATTGGGGGTGGCCCCCCCTTCGTAGATCTCCATGAAGGGTCCTATGACCCGGCGGGAAAACTCTTCCCGGCAATCGTAGACATGATGGGGGATGCCCAGAGCTGACGCGGCCTCCCGGGCATCTTTAATGCCTGGGGGCTCCAGATCTCCCTGTTGAAAGAGCTTCAGGGTGAGGCCCTGACAGCTATAGCCCTGGGCCATTAATAATGAGGCCGCCATGGTGCTGTCTACGCCGCCGCTCATGGCTACCAGGACGCCCCCCATGGTTAGTCCTGGACCAGGGCCTTCTCTTTGGCCCCCTCTTCCAGGGTCTCATTCATGCTCCCCAGGCGGTAGCCCAGGAGGTCCTGGGACACGTAACTAAAGCCCAGGGTCTTAAACTTTCGGTATATTTTTTCCCTAAGGGCTGGATCTTCCAGGAGTTTAAAGCCCTCAGCGTCGGTTTCGATCCGGGCCAGGTTTCCGTGGTAGCGGACCCGGATCTGAACAAAGCCCTCATCCAGAAGGAACTGCTCAGCCTGGTCTATCATCCCCAGGCGCTCTACCGTGAGCTTTTCACCGTAGGGGAAGCGGGAGGTCAGGCAGGCATAGCTGGGCTTGCTCCAGGTCTTGAGCCCCAGATCTTTGGAGAGGGAGCGGATCTCTTCCTTGGTTAACTGGGCCTCCCTTAGGGGGCTCAAGACCCCCATTTCTTCCAGGGCCCGGTGGCCGGGGCGAAAATCGGCCATGTCATCCATGTTGGAGCCCTCGGCGAGGTGACTGATCCCTTCGGCCCGGCAGGTTTCGAAAATGGCAGAAAAAATCCCCTTCTTGCAAAGGTAACAGCGGTGGGGGGGATTATCTGCAAAGCCGGGGATATCCAGCTCGTTGGTCTCGCAGATCCGGTGGCGGATCCCCTGGGCCCGGCAGAAGGCAGCGGCCTCTTCCAGTTCCCGGCCGGGGAAGGAGCAGGACTTGACGGTCACCGCCAGGACCTGGTCCCCCAGGACCTGATGGGCGGTCTGCAGGAGAAAGGTGGAATCCACCCCCCCCGAAAAGGCGACTCCTAAGCTTCCCAGATCCTTAAGGTAGTTCTGTAACACTTCGTATTTTTTTGATACCATGATTTCTCCAGGCGATAAAATTTGAATGGGTTGACGTACATGTCCAATCTTGTATTCCCAGCAAACCCATAGTATAATAGGGTAATGAAAATTTCAACCAAGGGGCGCTATTCCCTCCGCATGCTCCTCGATTTAGCTGAACATAAAAACGAAGGCTTTGTTTCCCTGAAAGAGATATCGGACCGCCAGGGGATCTCGAAAAAGTACCTGGAGCAGCTGGTGCTCCTCTTAAACCGCCCGGAGATCCTCAAAACCAACAGGGGAAACAAGGGGGGCTATATGCTGGCCCGGGACCCCAGCCAGTACACGGTGGGCCAGATCCTCAGAATCACCGAGGGGGGCCTTTCCCCCGTGACCTGCCTGGACCAGGAGCCCCCCCTCTGCCCCCGGATGCAGATCTGCAAAACCCTGCCGGTCTGGCAGGGCCTGGAAAGGACCATCAACGACTACCTGGACGGCATCACTCTACAAGATCTCATCGACAGCTACGGGGCCCGGGAATCGGGAATGTACCATATATGAAGCAGGACCTAAAGAACCGGCTTAAACGGATCCATGGCACCACCAAAGCCCCGGCCCCCAGGAGCCCCGCCAAGAGCCCAGAACTCAACCTGGCCTCCTGGCCCGGCTGGACCATAGAGGGCCACCAGACCCTTAAGCGCCGGATCTTCCTGGACCTCCCCTCTCCAGCGGGCCGGGAAGGACCCCTGGACAGCCCCTGGCCCCAGGCCCTGGCCATCCTGGTGCCGGACCTCTTCGCCCTGGGCCGCATTCCGGAGCCGGAGGAGCTCCTCTTCTTTGACCTGGAGACCACGGGTCTTTCCGGGGGGGCGGGGACCATAGCCTTCCTGGCCGCCTTTGGGCGCTTTGCACAGGGCCGACTGGAACTGACCCAGTATCTTCTGTTGGACTACCCGGGGGAACCGGACTTTGTAGACCTGGTGCTCAAGGAGTTTGGCCCCCCCCTAGACTCGGATCTGGCCATGCCCCTTCTGGTTACCTATAACGGAAAAAGTTTTGATGCCCAGATCCTCAAGACCCGCTGTTTGATGAATGGCCTTAGGTTCCCTGACTTTTTTCATGCGGACCTCCTCCACCCGGCCCGGCGGCTCTGGAAGGCGGTGCTCCACAACTGTTCCCAGGGCACCATAGAGACCTCCCTTTTGGGCCTCGACCGGACCGGGGACCGTAGCGGCGCCGAGGCTCCGGATATCTGGTTCTCCTTCCTAAAGACCGGTGAGAATGGGGACCTATTGGACATCTGCCTCCACAATGAAAAGGACATCCTGGGGCTGGCCTGCCTCTTTTTGGCCATGACCCAGATCGCCGGGGCCCCCCTGGAGGATCCCTATCCCTACGATGCGGCGGGCCCCGCCTTTGCCTATCGCCGGGCCCTCTGTTTGCACCGGGATTTTTTTGCCCCAGGGTTATCTGGGCCCTCCCTGGACGAAGAGGCCCAGCTCCTTTTAGAGAAGGCCGCCCGTTCTGGATCCCGCCGTCCCGAGGCCCTAAAAGTCCTGGCCATAGAGGCCGAGTGGAAGCACAAGGATCTGGCCCAGGCCCTGGAGTACAGCCAGATGGCCCTGGCTCTCCCGGAACTGGGCGATCAAATGCGGGAAAACTTTGAACGAAGGGAGCAGCGGCTCAGGGCAAAGATCCCTCCGGTAAAGCCATGAATATATTCGACGAAGTCCACTATAGGAATCCAAAAAATGAGCTCAACCTCCAGGGAAAAATCGTGATCCGCCATGCGGTCCGGGCGGTGGTTTTTAATGGAAAGAGCCTCCTCATGGCCCACCTGGGGAAGACGGGGGAGCACAAGTTTCCCGGAGGGGGCCGCTGGGAGGGGGAGAGCCCCGAAGAGGCCCTAAGGCGGGAGGTGATGGAGGAGGTGGGCTACAGGGTGACCGCCATAGGCCCCCGGATAGGGACCATCACCGAGTATGACCATGCGGCCGAAGGGCCCGAGTACCTTTTCAAGATGATCTCCGACTACTACCTGGCCCAGGTAGATCCGGTCCCCCAGGAGCAGGCCCTGGAAGATAACGAAAGGGAACTCCTCTATAGGCCCTGCTGGGCCGGCATAGAGGGGATGCTCCAGATCCAGCGGGAGATCATAAACCAGAAAAGCCCCGCCACCCCGGGGATCTATAGGGAAACCATAGCCCTGGGGAAGATCTTCGAGAACCTTCCCTATGAGGCTCCCTGGATGAGCCAGTAGGGACCGGGGTACACTTGGTGGTCTATCCCCGGATAAAGATGGGCCCGGCCCTCCTCATCCAAAGCTGACAGGTAAACGATCACGTCAAAGCCCTGGAAAAAATAGTCCCCCGGGATGGCCCCCTCGTAGGCGGCCCCCTTTTTGACCAGGGGGACCCGGATATATTCCCCTGCCGTATGGTCCGTGTGGCGGTAGTTAAGGGAGATCTCCCTGGGCGGCACAGGGTCATTCCAGAGGGCCCGGATGGCCAGGTCCTCTTTTTTGTCCCAGACTGAAGGGAAGTCCCCCTCCAGGCGAAGGGCCCCGGTCTTTGCCTGGGCAGTCCTGGGGTAGTCCATAGTTTTGGCTTCGATGGGCAATCCCTCTTTTTCCAGGAGGGCCCTTAGATCTGCCAGGTCCGGGTCCACCTCCTTCTCGAGCCTATAGGCCCAGTTCTTGTTCCGGGCCATCCCGGTCCCCGCATTAAACTGAAGGTCCCCGTGGTAGTAGCGGCTCCCCAGGGCCGAAAGGTCCGCCCAGTTCTGCCGGGCCTCTGCCATGGGGCCATAGGAAGCCGCCAGATCATCCTTAGAGGCGGTCTTTTCCCAGCGGTAAAGATGATAGGCCGAAAGGCCCTTCCAGGCATGGAATTCCCCCAAGAGGGCCAGCATGGTAAAGTCCACCCAGAGGGCCAGCTCTTCCCCTTTAGAGGCTTCACTTAGGCCTGCTTCCTTCAAGATAGAACGAAGATCCTGGGCCAGCTGGTAGAGCTGCTCCCGCATTACGAGGGGGCTGTACCGGGGCTTCAGCTTTCCCTCCAGTTCGTCCTGGGCGTAGGCGGCGATGCTATAGAAAAACTCCTCGTCGCTGGGGAGGGACTGGGCGTAATTGATCTCCTCGAAGAGGTAGTCCAGGTTGTTCTTCCCAAAGAGGGATGCCCCGGGGTAGAGTTCGGGCCAGTAGTGGAGGGAAGGGTGGACGGGAAAATGAATGGTGGTCACCAGGGGCATGATCCGGCTCGCCAGGCCATAAGCCCCCATGAGGGCCCTTCCCCTCGCCCCGTAGCGATGGCGAAACTCCCGCTCCATCAGATCCGCTCCGGCGGAACTGTCATAACCCCAGCGGCCAAAGCTCAGGTAGTAGGCCCAGTAGCGATCGTCCTCCCAGGTGTAGGTCCTAAGGGCCTCGTCCTTATGGATCCCCCAGGGCTCCTTCACATGGGCCTCCATCCCCCCCTTAAGAGAGAGGGGACTGTTGATTTCAAAGCCCCGGGTCCCCCCCAGGCGGAGGCTCTGGGAAAAGCGGCGGCCGTAGTCCCAGTCCCCCCAGAGGAAGAGGTTGGTGCTCCCGTAGTTCCAGAGCCTATAGATCATCTGGTAACGCAGGGGCCGCTTAAGGAGGTTCCCGTAGCTATAGCGGCGGCTGGAGTTTTCGTCGTGGAGGCTCCTCATCTCTTCGGACCTTAGCTTGGGGATGTGGTAGGGGAGGGCCGCATGCTCGCACCAGTACTTGGTGGGGATGCATAGCTCCAGTCCCAGGGCAAGGGCGTGGTCCACCATCCCGTCGGTGAGGCCCTTGGCCCGGAGGTCCAGCTTTACCTTCCGGCCCCGTTCCCGGGCCCCCTGGGCCACCCCATCGATGAGGGCCAGCCAGTATTCCTCGTGGGTGTTTCCCCTCTCCTGGTGAGCCTTCTGGACCCCCGCCTCAAAGTTCACCCTAAATTGAATCACGTCGATCCCGGGGCACTGGGAAAGGAGCTCCCTTAAGCCCCCGGCGCAGTAGGCCCTAAAGCCTTCGTCCCCTTCGGGGATCCCCTCCACCGGATCCTCCTGGTTCCCCGTCCAGGGCCGCTGCTGCCAGGTCCCCAGGGAGAACTCTATGCCCCGCTCGTGGCAGGCCCTGGCGATATGGTTCAGGGTCTGGAGGTTCTGGTCCCGCTTTTCGAGGCTCAGGTTCTGTACCCGGACCCCCTCAAAACCCGGGACCTCCACAAAGAAGGGGTAGGGGGGAGTCATATAGGAGGTATCAAAGCCGGTGATCAGGGTAAAGCGGTTAAAGCGGTTCCGGGCCAGGCGGCTCAGAAAGGTCTCCCAAAATTGAGGGGAATAAAACCAGGCCTCGTCCAGGTGGTTCATGAGGTAGCGATCCACCCCCCGGAGGCTGTGTTCCGGCTCCTCGCGCAGGTGGATCTCGGCCTCCAGGGCTCCGGGGCCCTGGCAGCGGATCCGGTCCGAGAGTTCATAGATGCCGTAGGAAAGGCCCACGGGGCATCCGCCGCGGACCTCCAGGGCCCGTTTTTTACCCTCCATGGGGAGGCTCTGGATAGCCAGCCCCTCAGGTTTCAGGGAAGGGTCAGGAGCCCCCTCTATGATGAGGATGCCTACCCCCTCTTCACCCTGGTCCAGGGTGTCAATCACCCTTAGGGTCCAGCCCTGCTCTTGTAGCTGGGTCTTTAGATCGTCCAGGGCCTTGACTGCCGGTTTTTCGAGGGGGCCCTTAATGAGGACCGGGAGGCTTTGGTTCATCATTATTTCTCCTTTATGCGATATAGCTCCAGGGCGTTCTGGTAGAAGACCTGTTCATGGAATTCCGGGGGGATTAGTTTTTTGCAAAAGTCTATGTAGGGAGCCATGGGGACCAGGGGCCAGTCACTGCCGTAGAGGATCTTCTCGTAGGTGTCCAGGTAGACCAGGGCGCTTCGGTAGCGGTCCACCAGGAGTTCGGCGGCCCCCATGCGCTCGGCGTAGGCCCGGTCCCCCACCAGGAGCCCCGAGATATCCAGGAAGACATTTCGGTTCTTAAAGGCCACCTCGGCGGCATCGAAGATCCAGGGGGTCCCTATGTGGCAGATGAGGAAATTGATGTTCCGCCGCTCCACCGCCAGCTGGTCCACCTCCAGGGGCTGGGAGTATTTTAAGAGCCCCGACTCGGCGTAGGTATCCCCCGAGTGGATGGCCACCGTCAGGTTGTGCTTTTCCGCCAGGTCATAGGCCGGGGCGTAGAGGGGGTCGGTGACCAGCACATGGTAGTAGCCGGCGTAAATTTTTATCCCTGCGATATCGCTGCGGCTTTGGATGATCCTCTCCATCCGATCCAGCCCTTCTTTATGGAGGGTGTAGGGATTGATCCCCATGCAGATCGAGATCGAAGGGGGAAGGTCCTCATCCAGGTCCACCAGCATGGGGTTCTCCTGGGCGGGGTCCGCGATGTTGCCCAGGACCTCCGACTGGGCCAGGCCCATGCAGACCGAATGGACCACCTGGCAAGCCTCGGCCTCTTGCACATAACCCTTTCGGGAATAATCCACCCCGCTGGAGTAGAGGGCCGCCTGGGCCAGGGCGGAACTTTTCGAAAAATGGATGTGGGCGTCGATTATCTTCATGGGCCCGCGAGCATCCATTCGACGGCCTTGGCAAAGTGCTGATTCCAGAAGCTCATGTCATGGCCTCCGGGGCCCTCGACGTAGCTATGGTCTACCTTTTTTTCCAATAGGAAGGAATGAAACTCCCGGTTATTTTCCAGAAGAAAATCCTCGGTGCCGCAGGCCAGGTAGATCCGGGGGAGCTGCTTTTTCTCGTTAAGCAGCTTGGTCACCAGGGTCTCGGGGTTCTTCTCGCTTTCCAGGACCCTATCAAGGTCCCCAAAGCAATTCCTATAGTAGCTGTAGTTTGCTACCTCGTTCCCTTCCCCCTCCTTCATCCCCGCCACCTGCCGGAGGATCAGGGCCGAAGAGAGGGCGGCGATCTGGCTGAACCGTTCGCTCTGGGAGAGCCCCACATGGAGGGCCCCAAAGCCTCCCATGGAGAGGCCCGTGATAAAGGTATCATCCCGGGACTGGCAGAGCCCCAGGGTCTTCTGGAGGTACTCCACCAGTTCCACCCCCACCAGGGTGCCGAACTTGGCATTGTTGGCCTCCCCGTCGAGGTAGAAACTGTTCTCCCCCGTGGGGAAGACCAGGGCCAGGTTGTAGCGGGCCCCCAGCTCGTACATGGCCGACCAGCCCCGCCCCCAGCCCGTATAGCCGTGGAGGACAAAGAGGGTCTTGGTCTTTCTGGCGTAGTGGGGGTTAGGGGGCCCCGGCACCGCCCCCGGGGCCATGTTCCTTAAATCGTTGGGCAGAAAGACCTCCACCCTCGTGGGCCTCACCAGGGAGGCAGATAAAAACTCAAGTTCCAGATGAGCCATGGGGTTGTCTCCTTTTAACAGGCCAGGGTCGCGATGGCCACAAAGCGGTGCCCGATGTTATCCACCATGACGCTAAACCCCTCTATGGTCCGGACCCCCAGGAGACTCATGTCGGTGGGTTCGGCAAAGACAATTTCGTCAATAGTAGTGTAGCCCTCGGCGGACAGTACTGCATAACCAAAGTCTCGTTCTATTATTTGATTATTTGCCAGGGTGAATCGCTTTTTCCCCCGGGGGCTTATGCCCGCATCCAGAAGGGCCTGCCGAGGCAGCCAGGAAAGCTCCGAACCCGTATCGACCATGACCTCGATGGGGGGGGTCGAACGATCCTCGTCCTTGGGGTTGATGGCAGTCAGGTTTACCATGAATTTGCTCATATCCTTCTCCTTATCGTAGTATACCATTTTTTCTATATTACTGCAGGGGTTTTATCTTTCTGGCCTCCTCCAGGGCCTTCAGCAAGAGGTCTTCAATTTTTTTGATCGACCTTCGGGCCTCCAGTTCCTTCTTCCGCCGGTGGGCGATATCCTTTTCTTCACCCCCCAAAAGAAAGTTTGAACTTACCCCCAGATTAATGGCTATGAAATAAACCACTTGGGTGGAGGGGATGCGATTATACCGTTTCCATCGTTCAAGGGTATTTTGGGAAGTCCCAATAAGTTCGGCCAGTCTTTTTTGAGTCATCCCATGGGCCTTTAACAAGGCTCCTACCCGGTCCCAAAAATCCAGTGTCTTCATAGAGTACCTCCATTATAGAAGTATATAAAAAGGCCCTCCCTGGGTAGGGGTTTTTTGCTATTTTTTGAACAAAAAAAACATGCCACTTTGCATGTTTTGGAAATTTGAAAACATGCAAAGTGTCCTGTTTAGTGAAAACAGCGATATCGCATGAAAGCGGGATAGAACAGCCAGTATATGGCCTTAAGGGGGCTTGAATAAAGGAATTTGAAGATATGACTGAACCGGAATTTGGGGTTCATTTTTGGTTAAAATGAAACATGCCACATTGAATGTTTTTGTAGATGAAAAACATGCAAAGTGTCCTGTTTTTAAACCATCAGTTTTTCTTTTACCGCATCTATGACCCAGGAGTTAAGGCTCCGGCCCTCGGTCTTGGCAATAATAACAGCACGGGAATGAATTTCCGGGGGTACTCTTAGAATTAACCTGCCTGATGCAGGGATATCGGGTGCCTTACCCATACGTTCACAAAAATCCAGGTAGTCGTCTATGCTTTCCCTGAATGATTTTTGCAGTTCCTTTACACTGGTACCCTTAAAGGTAACGACATCACGAAGCCCAATTATTTCGCCATAGAAACATCCAGCTTCATCATCATATTCGACCTTTCCTGTATAGCCCTTATACTTCATCATGTTTAACCCCCGCCGTATTTGCATTAGCTTAATTTTTATTATGATACTATATTGTCAAGTGACACTAGTCTCCTTGACACCAAAAACCTACCATGCTAGCCTTGATCCCAGGAAAAAAGTATAGATAAAGATCAACTTAAACCCCCTGAAGTTATGCTTTCCCGCAGGGATAGCATAACTTCAAGCTTTCCGCCGAAGGCGGTAAGCCCCCCCCCCGCATATGGCGCGGTTCTTTAACATATAACGACAGTTTTTCGCATTTAAGCTCTGCTTATAAATCCCTATTTCCTCATAAAAAACTTATTCCCACTAAAACCAAAGGAAGGTTCGCTCTATGAAAAATTTGGTAAAAACCACAGCTCTGATCGCTTTACTGGCCCTGGGGGCCCTCTTAACAGTTACCTGCGGAGATAGCCCGGGGGATACCCCAGGGGGCACCGGAGATCCCCTGCTTCCTGGAACCCTCGTTATCACCCCCGCCAGCGGCACTACGGGGTCCATCTTGACCGCTACCTACAGCCCAGAGGGGGATGAGGCCGTAAGCCTCCAATGGCGCCGGGGCAATACCAACCTGGGGGACCCCGTGGCCGCCAATACCAGCACCCTGACTGCCGAGATCGCGGGAAGCTATACCGTGGCCGCCAGCGCCGAGGGCTTCCGGCCCAAAACCAGCAATACGGCAACCATCACCGCCCCGGGACCCAATGACCCGACCAATCGCTTAAACATAACGATCAACAGAAGTGCCGCAGGACAGACTCCGAACCAGTTTGTCTTTAGCGTAGGTAATGTGGCCGGAGCCACCAGCTACGTGGTCAAGGTGGGCGGCACGACGGTACATACGGCCAACAGTCCCACCAATATAACTGTAGCCAGTACGCATCTAAGCAACGGCCATAACAATTTTACCCCCATGACCGTGCAGGCCATGAACGGCGCTACCCCCATGAGCATGGAGACAAACCTGGTAGGCATGGTGAAGTATCCTGCGGCGAATAATGTGGTGCTGGGTTATACCGATTGGTTCCATGTGATAATAACTGGCTTAGATGAGCTTTATAAAATTCATGAAGGCACAGCCACTAATCATTTAAGTATATATGCACAAGCGACGAATGCACTTCAGGAAGATAATTGGAATACAAATGAGTTCGCCGCCTCAGAACATGATGATAAGAGGGTTCAGCTAAATTTTGCAATGAGGGATATACTAGGGACACATTTCACGACGATCAGAAATAGCATCCCTGCAGGCTCTGCACGCGATGCGTTTGACGCCTGCCTTCGCCGCCTCTGGTTCAACAATGTAATAACAGACACCGGGGCAGGCAATGCCAATGCATTGCTAAACAACATCATCCAACAGCAGGCCCGTACCGCCGCCGGGCATAACGATATCACCTTGCCGTAGCAGGAACAACGCACCCCTGGGTGGTCGCATGCGGGGGGCGGGTTTGGGATCCACTTAAGAATTTTCCTCACAGAGACGCAGAGGCACAAAGATCATAGGCTCTATGCTCTCTGTGTCCTCTGTGCCTTTGTGAGAGAATTCCTAAGGTTATTATACATAGTTTGTCATGAAGAACGAACTAGAGAAGATAAAATCCCAAATTTATGAAGTCCGTGGACATCAGGTAATGCTTGATGAAGATTTAGCTGCAATCTATCAAGTCGAAACCAAACGTCTCAACGAGGCAGCAAAACGTAATAATGATCGGTTTCCTCCGGAATTCATGTTCCAGCTAACCAAAAATGAATATGAAAACTTGAAGTCGCAATTTGCGACTTCAAGTTGGGGTGGCCGGCGGAAACTTCCTATTGCCTTCACGGAAAACGGTGTTATCATGCTATCCTCAGTTTTAAACAGTAAAATCGCTACACAAATTAATATTAATGTTGTCAATGCGGATTTAGATAATGATTTTATTCAATAGCCAAAGCAGTACGAAGGGCGGTATTGAGGGCTTCTATTTTAGGATCTGTAAGGCTGCCAATGTAATCTGTAAGCCGATTTTTGATTATACTGGTTAAGTCATCACAGAAGATGGCACTGTCATGTTTTAAGCCTTCTTCGGTGCCGACTTCAACTTGGGTCATTATTTCTTCTCGATAATTACTATAGACAGGGGCACATACAACAGTTGAAAATGCATTATCAATGAGTTCTTGTCTAGAAACGACAACGAATACCCTGTGGTCTTTTGAATCGTTTTTAGAACCTCTATAAACCCGGAAAATGTCACCTCGTTTCATTCTTCATTGTCCTTGTTTTCGAAGATTGGAGCCTGGTAACTTAATACATCTTCTGCTTCGGTGTTGAGTTCATCAGCGTACTTAATGAAAGCTGCTTTTTCTCTTGCGACAAGGTGTTCCTTTATAGTTGTTTCTTGCTCGGCTTTGTGCTGTAAATAACCCAAAAAAGAAACTGCTTCACTAAGGTATCTTTGGGGTAGTTTATTAACTATGTTTAATAATTCAGTCTGCTGATTCATACTAATCCTCCTGTCTCAATAGTAGGAAATATAACATTTATACCAAAAATAATCAACATTATTTTGATCAGCAGGCCATGCCTCTGCACGGAATGGAGGGTTATCTTGTAATAGTCACGTCAGACACACCTGCGCCACAATATGCGAGGGTCGGTACACGGGGGTTTTTTTATGGTGATGAAAAAAAACCCAGGGGCTTACGAGAGGGTAAACCCCTGGGGGAGGTATTATGTTAAAAAATTACACGCTTAAATTGGTTGAAGTGAACAGTAGTGTTACCCCCTGCACTAATACTGAGCCTAGGAACATTTACTCCACTTTCTAACCCTGCTAATCCTCCAAGTTCATCGATGGTTTTCCCAGCAGTGTAAATGTAAACCCCTGCTCCTTGTAAGTTTAGATTTACTTCAACTTCGATGAGGAAATTACCACCACCAGTCCAATCATGGAAATTATCCGGGTTATACAAATCAAATGTAGATGAAGCATCACCTTGACTCATCCCGGTGATGATGGAGCGGGCCACTTGATCTAAGGATGTTGAACTAGCGAGTTTCAGGATAACCGTTCCATTTGTTCCATCCCACGCAGGGAAATCAGCTTTTAATCCTGCCCCTAGACCGGTGATTGTAATACTGGTTTGGCTTGGCGGATCCTCTTCTCCAGTGGTACAGGCGGCCAGCATCAATGGCAGGATTATTAAAAGGGGCAAGGCCCTCAATAAACTTTTCTTCATCTTCATCTCCTTAAAAATGCAGCCGCCCGAAGGCGGCCGATTGGTTAACGAGTTCTATCTTCCCATGGGGATGTTGGCTAACTGCATGGTGGCCTGGAAGACCAAAGAAAAGGCCCAGAAGCTGAAAGGTGCGTAACTGATCTCGTTCCCTCCAAGGTAGCCTGTGGTAGGTTTCCAATTGCTGGTGGCTACCTGGTTGCCAAGGGCTCCTGAGAAGCGGCCCAGCATTCCAAAACCGCCAGTCCGGCCCGGCCGCCGGGAGAGGTCAAAGCCCAGGTCCAGGTAGTAGCCCAGGTAGGTCTTAGCTTTGAATGTTGAGTCATCAGCAGAGGGGATGGTTACTGTCTGTCCAATCCCAGAGGTAGGCCGGGCGGAACCGGAAAAACTGGCACCGCTGCTGATAGGAAAGTTCAGGGTGAGCCCCGCTCCGGCAGTGAAAGTACTCACCCCGGTCCGGACTCCCACAGGGATGGTAGCATAGACACCGTAAAAATTATGATTAAGTTCTACCCTGACACCATCAGCAGTCATAGATACGGGGACTATCGATCCGAACCCAGAGATCCCCAGACCTGCATGAACCCCTAGCATGGGGAAGAAGTAGTAATGGACCACTCCCCTCAAGCCAAAGTCAGCTCCAGCGCCTCCAGTTCCTCCATTCCAGTCTGGGCTTAGGTTGTATACATCAACTCCTGAAAAAAGGACCCTGGTGTTCAATCTTTGGATGCCAATCTGGGGCTCTATGGTGAGCATGAGGTCACCAGGTTCCCTGGCGGGGAGGATGGCGGCGGCCATTACCAAGAGGAGGACCACGATAAGCCCTCTGCCTAAACCTATTTTTGTCATTATTTCACTCCTTTGCGGTGTTTATGCCGCCGCCGGCAATATAAATAAGCCCAAGGCTTATGCTTCGAGGAAGATAGGGTACTATATATGGGGTATATGCTGAGAATTTTTGCGAATTGGGTACTATATACGGGGGGGGGGGGGGGGGGGGGGGCTGGTTTTCCTGCCCTTTTTTCTC
>Ga0099364_10005731_pt1 | contig 18352 bp, 16 predicted proteins | sample TergutTh196P3_FD_73070 | JGI IMG/M metagenome (GOLD analysis project Ga0099364, IMG submission 73070) | Microcerotermes parvus P3 segment gut microbial communities from Pointe-Noire, Republic of the Congo - Th196 P3 | ecosystem: Host-associated > Arthropoda: Insects > Digestive system > Gut ...
AGGCCGTCAATTACAGCCTTGTGCGTACTTTCAACGGGAATTATAGCCTTGTGCGCGCTTTCAGTATGCGCGTTGCCGTCCGCGGCCCGCGCAAGCCCGATGAGCTCGCCTGTTAGCGTGTCTTGCAGATTTGACGTCTCGGCGTTTTTTCCGCATACGCCGTTTGCCGTGCAGCCCGTCCCTTTGGCGGTTTGCTCGCATTGAAAACAAAACATTGGCATAATAATCCTCCTTGATTGACTTGATGTACACACTATAATATAATAAGCACGACAAGTCTGTTGCATTTGCAACAAATGGAGGAATAGTTTGGAAAAGATTTTTGGGGCGGTTATGGGCAGTCCTCTGTTCGATGGCATAGCTATCGGCGATTTTGAGCGGATGTTCGGCTGCGTGTCGGCAAAGACGGCTAGCTATAAAAAAGGAGACATCATCCTGCTTTCTGGGGAATCAATCTCCTTTGTGGGCATAATCTTGGCGGGGGGTGTCATAATCATCACCGAAGATATGGACGGCCGCATGACCATCTTGAACGAACTTGTCACGCCCGACACTTTTGGCGAGGTCTTTGCTTGCGCCGGCGTATCCCGCAGCCCCGTTACGATAGAAGCGTCCAAGGACTCGGAAGTTTTGTTCTTGGATTATAAGAGGGTCGTAACGTCATGCTCTTCCGCATGCTCTTTTCACACGAAACTGGTCATGAACATGCTGAAGCTGATAGCAGATAAGAACCTGATGCTGAGCCGGAAAATCGAAATCCTTTCCAAGCGCACCACGAGGGAAAAGCTCTTGTGCTTCTTTGACGCCCAGCGAGGTTCCGGCAAGAAGTTCACGATTCCATTCAATAGGGAGGAGCTGGCGCAATACCTATGCGTTGACAGAAGCGCCATGTCAAAGGAATTGGGCAAAATGCGCGACGAAGGGCTGATTAAGTTTAAGAAGAACGCTTTTGAAATATCGTGAACATGGGGACGGTTCTTGCGTTCACATGTGAACGCAAGAACCGTCCCCATGTTCGGAAAGGGAGCGCAGTTCGTCGCGTAAACCCAAAAGCTGAGCGCGGGTCGCGTCGTTAAAGTTTATCGCGATGAAATGCTTCGCGACAGAGAAATCCGCATGATAAGGAGGGTTGGAGAGAATTAGCGTAAACCCGCTTTCTTGCAAATCTCTAAACCCGTCGCTGCGTATCACCCTCGCTCCGCCCACTCCGTTAAGGATTGCGTTTTTCTTTGATTGAAAAACGCAATCCTCGTCAACGTCGCTCATCACTACATTATGCTCCCCGATGTGCTTTGCCGCGTAAATTCCGACTACTCCATATCCGCATCCCAAATCGAGCACTTTGTCGGACTGGGAGAAATCGACTGCAGACAGCATTGCAAGCGTACCCCTATCAACACCGTGCGGGGAAAATGAAATGTCGCCTGTATCAAAATCCAGCCGTACTCCGTTAATTACTTCCGTAAACACTCTCATCCCCCAGTACTATGCTTATCCCTGTGACACTTCGGGCTCCCATTCGACCGGGTTGAAGCCAACCAAAACGCGGTGTTTGCCTACGAGTAACGGACGTTTCACGAGCATGCCGTCTGTCGCGAGCAGTTTCAAGCATTCGTCATCGCTCATTGACGGAAGCTTGTCTTTCAAGCCCAAGGATCTATATAGCTGGCCGCTTGTGTTAAAGAACTTGCGGACGGGCAGCCCGCTGAGCGCGAGCCACTCTTTTAACTCGTCATAGCTTGGGTTATCCGCTTTGATGTCGCGGGTCTCGTATTGCGCGTGATAATTGTCCAATATGCCTTTTGCCTTTTTGCAGGTCGAGCATCTTGGGTAGCAGATAAATGTCAGCATCGTGCGTACCTCCATAAATTGTAATTTCAGTTTAAATGTCAACAGGTTAAGGCGGACTTAGCCCCCTTCGCGCACTAGTGGGTGTCGCAAAGCGCCGGGGTTTGTCCTCTGGCGTCAGCTTGCGGGGAACAACCCCCGCCGTCTGCGGACGGCACCCCCTTCGTGCGCGAAGGGGGCAGGGATTGCATAACCTGTTGACATTGCTTCAAAAACCTATCATCAAGCCGTTTCAGACGCATTTTCCCGTCCTGCGGCATTTTTCCCGGTGCAAAGCTTGAGCCGTTAATTATGGCTCAATTATGAAAGGAGACACAGTATGTTAGCGTTTACCAATGCAAGAGTTATTGACGGTACCGGAAAACCTCCGATCAATAACGCCACAGTAATTGTCGGCAATAAGAAAATTGAAGCCGTCGGGACCGGCCTTTCAATCCCGGATGAGGCAACTGTTATCAATATCAAAGGGAGGACGCTTCTGCCCGCTTTTTCGGATGCGCATACGCACCTCGGCGGCAGTGACCTCCTTACCCGTCCCGCCTTAGGCGGCAGGGATCTAACCTATGACTACGCGCTCAACAGCAGCGCCGCCCTTGATTGGGGGGTGCTGACGGTCAGATCGGCCGGCGACTTTATGCCCGACATTGTGACATACCGGGATGATGTATCGGCAAAACAACTGCGCGCCCCGCGTATTCTGGCAGCCGGGCGGATGATTCTGGCGTCGGGCGGCCATCCTCTGGATACTGTGTTCGGCAGCAGTGAGGTTATACGGGACAATGCATGCGTTGTCTGCGATGAAAGCACGGACATTGACGCTGAGGTTAAGGCGCTTGCCGATGCGGGCGTGGATTGGATCAAGACCTTTCTTTCCACAATAAATAAGATGAACTATCCGCATCCGGTGCCGAGGCTTGAGCATAAAACGCTGAAAAAGATTACTGAAGCGGCACACAAATACGGAAAACCCGTTATGCTCCATGTCGAGAACCCGGCGGATATTGAAGAGGCCGTTGAACTGGGGTTTGACAGCATTGAGCATCTGATAGGCGTCGGCAACACATTTTTTGACGTCTCAGACGCTTTGCTCTATAAACTTGCCGGCGGCAATGTATATGTGGTCCCGACGCTGGCAAGCGTAAAAGCCCACGATGGTATGCTCAGCGGCGCCGAACCGGTTTATCCCCATCTTGAAAAAGCCGTCAAGCGTATGGCCGATGCAGGGGTCAAGCTGGGCGTCGGCTGTGATTCCGGCATTCCTTTCGTGCCGTATGGCGAGTGCGTTCATACCGAGATGGAACTTCTGGTATCCCTGGGGCTAAAGCCAATGGACGCGATTTGTGCCGCTACGGGCGGCAATTCAAAACTATTCAGGCTGGACGGCGTCCTCGGCACGATTGAGGCTGGCATGCTTGCGGACATGGTTGTACTTAATGCCGACCCACTGGAAGACGTCAGGAATACAAGGCAAATCGGGCTTGTTATCAAAGAGGGGCGTATTGTGGTCGACAATATATTGTCTAGTTGACGATAATCGAGTAAAAGGGGAGTATATTATGGCTGAGAAGATAAGCTATGGCAACTCGTTGGGGGGGCCGCTGCAAATTCATGTGGAGGACGGGCGTATCCGACGGGTGCGACCGCTCACTCTGCGCGAGGACGACCCGCCCGGCTGGACTATCAAGGCGCGGGGAAGGGAGTTTACCCCGCCCCGCAAAGTTACGATAACGGCGGCGGGGCTGCAGGACAAAGACAAAGCCTACTCTTATGACCGCGTTCTTTACCCCATGATACGCGAGGATTTTGTGGAAACCCCCGACGGGAAAGACAGAAACACGGAAAACCGGGGGAAGAGCGGATACCGCAGAGCGACGTGGGACGAGGCCCTGGGACTCGTCACGCGGGAGATCAGGCGTATTCAGGAGGCATATGGAAAAGAAGGCGTCACGGCCTGCGCGTCGTCTCACCACAGTTGGGGTTTATTAGGCTATAAGCTCTCCGCATTCAAAAGGTTTTTCCATATGCTGGGCTATACCCAAATCCTTGACAATCCCGACTCCTGGGAGGGCTTCCACTGGGGCGCGTCGCATACATACGGCCACTTCTGGCGCCTTGGCTGCCCGGAGCCTTTCGACATGCTCGAAGACTGCCTGCAAAACTGCGAAACACTGATCATGTGGGCGCACGACCCGGATTCCACGCACGCATGTTATTCCGCCAATGAGAGCAACCTTTGGCGCAAATGGATACACCAGTTGGGCATATCCGTTATTTACATAGACCCTTTTAATAATTTCAGCTCAGTCAAGCAGGCGGACAAATGGATAAGCCCCCGCCCCGGAACGGACGCCGCACTGATGGAGGCTATAGCGTATATCTGGCTTACGGAGGACACGTACGACCATGAGTATGTGGAAAAGAATGTACACAGGTTCGATCAGTGGGCCGGCCACATTCTCGGCCGCAGCGGGGACGGCGTCCCTAAGACGCCGGAATGGGCGGAGGAAATCACAGGCGTACGCGCCCCTGTTATCAAGGCTCTGGCACGGCGCTGGGCGTCCACAAACACGATGGGCGGGTCTGGCGTACGCGTCGGCTGGGGCGGCGCCAGCCGGACGGTAAACGGCTGCAACTACGCAAGGCTGATGGTTCAACTGTTTGCGATGCAGGGCATGGGAAAGCCGGGACGCGGAATGTGGACAGCTCAGGCCGGCGCCCCTGTCGATTATAACTTCTGGTTCGGCGGTTATTCCGATCCTAAATCAAGCATCGCCAATGAGCCGGTTGCGGACAAAACCGCCGTCAACTGCGTGCAGCAAAAGCTCTACAGGGCAACGCTGCCGGACGCGATAATAAACGGCCATGACGAGTGGCTTGGCGACGGCTATTGCGGAGTCAGCCTATCGCAGCAGTTTAATAAGCATGTGTACCCGCTTCCGGGCTGCAGTAAGGTACATATGTTCTACCGGTACGGCGGGTCTTTCTTCGGCACTATGCTCGATATTAATAAATGGGTGAGGATGTACCAAAGCCCGGAGCTGGAGTTCATTGTCAATCAGGAAATGCACCTGACTCCCGAGGGGAAACATGCGGACGTCATTCTTCCCGCCTGTACGAACCTGGAGCGTACGGACATCGCCGAGTTTTGCAGCAGCGGCAACGGCGGCTACGCCTCGTACGGCCAGAGCGGGAACAACTGGCAGGTCATTGTGTATCAGGAAAAAGCCATCGAACCCCTGGGCGAGAGCCGGAGCGACTATTGGATATTCAGCCAATTGGCCGAGCGCCTCGGGTTTGGGGATGACTATACGGAAGGCCGTGACGAAGAAGCCTGGTGCAAACGCTTCTGGCAATTCAGCGACCTTTCCGGGCGCATAGGCTGGGAAGAGTTCAAGGAGCGCGGTTATTATATGCCCGGCATCCCGGAAAACTGGGAACGCCGCCCGGCTTTCCGATGGTTTTCCGAGCGGCAGCCAAGCAAAAATTCAGTCGCCGACTGTCAGAAAGAGGGGAAGCTTGGCACAACGACCGGAAAATTTGAGTTTGTATCCGAGCTTCTGGAAAAGGAGACTCCCGACGATCCGATAAGGGGCCCGATGGCCAGATATCAGGACTGCCGTGAGGGTCATTTATCCGAGCTTTACCGAAAATACCCGCTGCAGCTAATCTCGCCGCATCCCAGGTTCGGCTTCCATACCCAATATGACCAGCACAGCAAATGGATGTGGGAAATACCCGAGCATCGCCAGGTCATTGACGGCAACCCTTACGCAGTTATCCGCATCCACCCGAAGCGGGCGGCGGAGCGCGGGATTGGCGACGGCGATATTGTGAGGGTATATAACGACAGGGGCGCCGTCCTGTGTATGGCAAAGCTTACCCGGCGCCTGCAGGAAAATACGGTACACTGCTATTGCTCATCAGGCATATACGAGCCTTTAGAGCCGGGTCAGTGCTCGACGGACAAGGGAGGGTGCATCAATCTTTTGACCTCCGGGGAATTGATGAGCAAAAACGTCCCGGGCATGGCTCCGAATTCGACCTTGGTTGAGATGGAAAAGCACAACGAGCCGCTGATTCCTGGGATGCGGCTGACGGAGCTTCTGAAAAAAGTAAACGGAGGGGATGCATAATGGCCAGGTTCGGTATTGTAATCGACGCGGAACGTTGTATGGCTTGCTATAACTGCTTTGCGGCATGTAAGGACGAACACTGCGGCTTTGAGACAAAAGTATCCGCCCCTCAGCCACATACGGGACAAAAATGGATCAGGGTAGACAGTAAAGAGCGCGGGGACGACAGCCGAAAAATCAAAACCTCAGACACATCAACGCCCTGCGCGCATTGCCATGACGCGCCCTGCCAAAAAGCGGGTGAGGGCGGCGCCGTCTATACGCGACCCGACGGTATCGTTATCATCGATCCCATAAAGGCGAAAGGGCAGCGGAAAATTGTTGACGCCTGTCCGATAAACGCGGTCTACTGGAACGAAGAGCTTGATTTGCCGCAAAAATGCACGATGTGCGCGCACCTGCTTGACGAGGGGTACGACATGCCGCGATGTGTTGAGGCATGCCCTAACGGCGCCCTTAACTTCGGCGACCTCAGCGACCCCGGCAGCGAGATCTGCAAGCTAATCGAACATGGTCGCGTGACTCCCCTTGAGGGTCTTGCCGGAATAAAAACAAATGTCATCCACATGAACATCCCGACTATCTTTGCCGCCGGCGCCGTTTACTTGCCCGGGGACGAACCCGCCGACGGAGCGCAAATCAGCCTGACAAACCAAAACACCGGCGAAACCCTTATTACACGTACCAACTATTTTGGCGACTGGGAAATTGAATGGCTGGATAAAGGCGCCGGGTACTCGCTGGAAATCAATTTTGACGGATATGAAAAGGAAACCATCCTTTTCACAGCCGATTCGGATAGATTTCTGGGCGAGGTGACACTAATCAGGAGCAGTTGAGCAAGTTACTGCTTACACATGCTTTTTCTCATCACCAACACCCTACCTCTTCAGCTTTGGATCAAGCGCGTCACGTAGCCCATCGCCTATCAGGTTGAATGCCAGGACAGTAATCATTATAGATAGGCCTGGGAACGTCAGTAGGAACGGTGCCCTACGCGCAAATTCCTTGGTCGTTGAAATCAGCGCACCCCACTCAGGATGTGGCACCGGCACACCGAAGCTGAGATAGGATAGGGATGCTGCAACTATTATAGAAATACCGAGGCTTGCCGTGATTGTTACGATAATCGGCGACAATCCGTTCGGCAGCACTTGAGTGAAGATAATGCGAATGTTGGAAAAGCCAATAGCGCGCGAGGCCTCAACAAACTCATTGTTCCTGACTGTGAGTATTGATGCTCTCGTCATACGCAGATAGATTGGAATAGACTGAACCCCAACGGCAACAATCAGATTTCGCAGACTTTGCCCCAGCACAGTCATGATGACCATGCCAAGCAACATGCCTGGTATTGATGACAAAACATCCGATACGCGCATGATTATGTCTTCTACTATGCCGCCGTAGTAACCCGCGAAGCACCCGAGGGTAACGCCGAAAACCGTGGCTAAAGCAACCGCACCGAACCCGATAGCCAAAGTGTAGCGCGTGCCGTAAATCACGCGCAAAAAAACGTTTCTGCCAAAATCATCGGCGCCAAACGGGAGTTGCCAACTTGGAGCGGCGAATCTCTGTTGCGCATTCATTGCGGTAATCGACTCAAAACTGATGAAAAGCGAGACGATAAATGCTAAACATATGACGCCCAATATGATAAATCCTGCCACTGCACCCTTGTTTTTGTTTATATTGTAGAAAATCTCACCCATGCGGCTGCGTTTTCTATATTGCTTCACAAGAAGGCTGACTTCGCTGTCGGTCAAGACAGGTTTTGCGGCGTCAAGCGTAACAGCGGATTTCTTTTGCACAGGTGCAGCAATTTGCTCTTGTTTTTGGCTGCTGGAAGTGTGTGCGGGCTTATTGGAAAGATTATTGTCGTCTAAGCCATCCGGCAACCCGTCAATGGGCAATGCAATCGCTGACGTCTGAGGTTCCTGCGAAACTGCCGGCTTTGCCGAAACCGCTTCTTGCGGTGGATCGGCGTCACGTTTGATAGCCTCAATTGACGACCGCTTCTTTTTCATTCTGCCACTCATATACTGAGACTTAATCCTCGGATCAACAAAAGCATAGAGCAAATCGACTATGAGCTGTACAAGAACGTATAATATAGTTGTCATAATTACGACACCGGTGGCCGTCGTCACATCTCTCGCAAGCACAGCCTCGGCGGCCAATCTCCCAATCCCCGGCCATGAGAACACTTGCTCAACAACAACGGCGCCCGCGAGCTGAACGCTGAGACCGGTTCCCAGCGCCGTAATGATAGGAATCCACGCGTTTCCAAGAGCATGCTTTCTGATAACCACCTCTTCAGGTACACCTTTGGCTCTCGCTGTGTTAAGGCAGTCCGATTTTAAAACCTCAAGCATATTAGATCGCGTCTGTCTTGCTGTGCTCGCCATCATTATAAAACTGCTGCACAATGCCGGCAGTATGAGACTGCGGATTCCATCCTCGTTGGTTCCCGAGGGCAACCACCCAAGATTAAGCGAGAAGAAAAGAAGAAGCAAGAGACCCACCCAGAATTGCGGCATGGACATGCCAATAAGAGAGAATATAGTTACCGAGGTGTCAACAAGTGTTCCTGCTTTCCTCGCGGCTATTATACCCAGCGGTATTGCGACTACAGCACCGATGATAAGCGCCGAAAAGGACAGGATTAGCGTATTGGGCAGTCTGTTGATAAATGTAGACCACACACTGATGCCGGTTAGGTCGGAAACACCCAAGTCCCCCTGGACGAGCCGCATCATGTATAGTCCATATCTGTATATCATAGGCCTATCAAGGTTGTATCTTGATATCATCTCTGCTCTCATATCAGGCGTCAGATCTTCAGATCTTATGGCGTCCATCATGTTTCCGGGAGCAAGCTCCATAAGCGAAAACACAATGAATGACACTGCGATGATGACCGGAATCAGCCACAAGACACGCTTTAGCACGTAGCGAATCATTTTTGCTCTCCTCTCATTCGCCAGAGTGCCGGGAGCAAAAGATTGTGCGCCCCCGACACCCTGTAGCTATGCCTCTTTTTCCGGTATGCTAGCTTATGACCATATAGATTTCACGCAGATCAAGCTGCGCAACGTCAGACGGCAGTGTTATCCCGCCTATGCCTCTTGCTGCCACTACTCCGAGTATACGCCAGAAAGCATTGATGAACGGCATATCCTCAGCTACCAGTTCCTGAATTCTCAAAAAATGGGCCTCACGCTGAGCCGTATCAGTCATGGCTGCCGCCTCGTCAAGCATTTGGGTAACGATTGGATTTTCATAATGCATGAGGTTTTGAGCTCCGCCCGGACCGACAAGATTTCTGTAAGATGATGAACTATAGGTCATCTGGATGTAAAAGAAGCCCATCTGGGAACCTGAATTCGGGTTTAGCATATACGCGAACATGCCGGGGACGTCATACTCTGTGACTACTGTATTTATACCGGCAAGCCGCAGCTGCTCCTGTAGCACCTGTGCGGCCCTTATATTTGTTATGATGGAAGCCGCAATTTCGATTTCCTCGCCATTATAGGACGATAGCTCTAAATATCTTTTCGCCTCATCAAGATCATGTGGTACTGCCGGGATGCCATCGTTGCGAAACTCCGTCTGGTAGCCCCAAATTGTGCCGGAGTCATAAGCACCTCTGGCCCATTCACCCGCGCTGAACAGGGCTATCTCGTTTTTTTCCATTGCGTGTGCGACAGCCATTCGGAAATTATGGTCGCTTGTAATGGGGTCGTTCATGTTAAAAGAAACGCCGTTATTAAAGTTGAAAGTAAGCCCTACGACTTCAAAGTTGTCCGGGTCTTCTTGGAATAAATACAAATCATCTGAGTGAACTCCAAAACTGAGCTGGCTCTCGCCATTTTGCATCCTGATTGTGCGAGCGCTAACCTCTGGCACGAAACGCAAAACGATGCTGGGAGTGATAATATTTTTCTCGTCATTCCAATAATTTTCATTGCGCGCAAATCTCGTAAAGTTGTTGCTGACAAATTCAGTGATCACATATGGACCGGTACCTACCCACGTACCTTCTTCTGAATTTGCCTCAACCGCCCTTATGTTGAGAATACCGGCAGAAGGCATCGACAAGTTAAAGTAGAAGTCAACAAAGACAGATCCGAGTACAAATTCTACCGTGGTCGGGTCTATCGCCTTTACAGTATCAACAGGCGCCCATTGAACCCCCGCCGGAGATCCTGCACCGACTTCCTTGGCTAAATGTACAGTGTTGACGACGTCATCCGCCGTAAACTTGTCTCCATTATGGAAGTACACGTCGTCACGCAGAGTCAAAGTATATGTCTGGAAGTCGGTTGACTCCCAGCTTGTCGCAAGAGATGCCATGTACTCACCGGTATCATGATCTCTCTCTATCAACCTGTCGTAAATCATGGTGAATACCCAGTTCACAGGCGTAGTATTGGCCCCGGGGCTTGTAGGGTTGAGGACGGCGACAGTGTCATTTGTCATGACAATGTCCAGATGGTCGGCGAACACTGAGTCTGGCTCGACCGGAGCAACCTGAATCATCTCTGGGGGCGGTGAGCTTGCTCCCTCCTGATTGCCGGCAGTAGGCGAGGGTGCGGGCGCCGGTGTTCCCGGATCGGAACTGCTACCGTTGCCGCAGGCTGTTGCCATGCCGACTAGCATAAGTGCTGAGAGAACAATCGCAAGTAAACGTTTCATTTTTTCATTCATCATTTTTTCCTCCATTTGTTTTGATTATATTTGCTTTGGTTTCCCAAATTGCATATTTGTTTCCAGAGTTTTTGCCGTTGCGGAGAAAACATAAGTTTAGCTGTTCTTAGCAAACCACTCCGCCCCGTAGCGGTTCATTTCGTCAAAGGCAATGACCGTAACGTCGTGGTGTATGCAAACGAGGCTCGCGATACATGGCAAAAACGACCCGCCGGGCGCATACTCGTCAATTGCCTTTATTATCTCGGCACGAATGAGCGCCTCATCTGCGATAGGCATATCAATTCTGGCCTGATCAATGCCGCCGAGCAGGAGCATTTTGCCGTTTATATTCTTCTGGATCGCTGGTATATCGTTCTGTGGGAGTATACCCTGCCACATATCGATGCCCATGTCGATCATATCCATTTCAAGCCCTTGGGCAAAACCGTCGCAGTGGTGCTGGACAAGTACGCCACGGCTCTTGATGTAATCGTAAAGCCTCTTATAGTGCGGCTTCAAAACCTTTCTGAACACCTCAGGGGAGAAAAATAGGTTCGTGCGATCACCCCAGTCATCGTGGGAATGGATGATGTCTGGGTTCAGTTCGTCGATAACGCGCCCGACGGCTTCTATTTTCCAATCGGTCAAAGCCGATAAAAGGTCGTACATATGGTCAGGGTCGGTATATATGGCCATCAGCACATCCTCAAACGGCATAAGACTGTGCGCACGCTCGAGTGGTCCGTAGAAGCTGGGAACCATGACAAACGTAGTCGCACGGTCGATGGCGGCAATCTGCGCCTTTGCTTCTGTCCAGTCAAGTCCTTCGATAGATGGGGGTTTAACGTAAGCCCTCCAGTTCGCAAGATCCTTTATGACCTTGTTTTCTTCCGTAACCATTGGGATTGCGCCGGGGTCGGTGTCCTTATGCCGCCAAGTCGCACCCCACCTATCTACATAGGACTCTCCGCGAAGGGCGGCATCCATAAGCGTTATTGGGTCTATGACCAGAGGAAAGAATGGCGGGAATGCCGCAAAAGCATAGCCGAACCATTGCACCGGCTTTTCATTGTTCAAATAGGCGAGGAATTGTTCTTTTAAGTTCATAATAGTATCCCTTCATTGATGTTGGTTATTTACGCTTCCAGCCCGGCGACAAATCCCTCACGGGTGGCCTGTATAGCTTTGCGGGCTTTCAGCGCGTCGCCGACCACAACGGTGTCGCACACGCCTTTCAACTCTTCTTCAAGCGTGTTATTGGCTTGAGTGCCGAGTGCGAGGATAATTGTGTCGCACGGATAGAATGAGACAATGCCGCCGGTTTTGATTTCCACTCCGCTTTCGGTTATTGAGACGAGCGTGGAGTGCGTCATGATTTTTACAAAGAATTTGTTGAGAACGTCTTTCAGATCATCCCGGATGCCACCTTCCATATCGGCTCCAATATTTGCGCGCATTTCAACAATCCCGACGCTCTCCTTGCATTGGGTGGCAAGATATGCCGCCGTCTCAGAACCGATCATGCCACCGCCCGCCACCAGCACGTTCATCCCCGGATCTACCCGTCCGCGAAGAACATCCTCGGCGAAGACGACATTAGGCAATTTTACACCCGGAACATCTGGAATTATAGGTTTTGCGCCGGTTGCTATGATTACCTTGTCAGGCTTTTCCTCTATTACATGTTCTTTTGTAAGGGCCGTATTCAAACGTATGTTGACATCAAGCTTTTTTAGCTGCCTGCAAAGCCAAGCGGGGTAAGCCGTAAATTCGCCCTTAAACGGAGGGTAAGCGGCGGAGATAAACTGACCGCCAAGTTGGTCACAAACCTCAAACAAATGCACCTCATGGCCCTTAATCGCCGCACCGCGAGCCGCTTCCATACCCGCAACGCCGCCGCCCGCGATAAATACTTTCTTTTTCACCGGCGCTTTTGTATAATCGGTTTCATATTCATGCCCAAGCTCCGGATTGACAAGGCAATAAACGGGAACGCCCTGATATGTCGAAGCTGTGCATCCCTGCAAGCACCCCAAACATTGACGGATATCATTCCAGTCGCCGGACTTTGCCTTTTTTGGATAATACGGATCGCAAAGTGAACCTCGGCCCATCGCGATAAAATCAGCTTTTCCCGAAGCGATTATTTCCTCCGCCATATGCGGCTCGCTTATCCGCCCGACCGTGATTACCGGGATGTTGACGAGCTTCCTTATCTCTTCAGCTAGAGATACATTCCAGCCGTGGCTTTGAAAAAACGATGAGACTGAACCAACGGACGAGCGTGTACCGTACATGCCGTATGTAACGTTTATCGAGTCCGCGCCCCATTTTTCGATGCTCCTGAATATCTCATGGGATTCAAACAGCGTTCTGCCGCCTTCGGAGTATTCAACGGCCGATATCCGCACCTGCATCGGGAAGTCCGATCCGACCGCTTTTCTGACCGATTGCATGACTTCTCGGAGAAACCTCGCGCGGTTTTCAAAGGAACCTCCGTATTCGTCAATGCGTTTGTTGGAATTAGGCGATAAAAACTGATGGATCAGGTAACCGTGCGCCGCATGGATCTCCACGCCGTCAAACCCGGCTCTTTTTACGTTAGCAGCCGTTCTGCCAAAGTCGGCGACGATCTCCTGAATTTCCGGGATTGTCAGCTCTTTTGGGATTTCCTTATTCCATGGGCACGGGATAGGCGAACAGGATAACGGCTGAACGCCGTAATTGACATTGCGGTTCGCCTGACGACCGGCATGGTATATCTGGCAAAAAATCTTTGTGTCATACTTATGTATTGCTTTGGTGAGTTCGCGATGGCTTGGTATCTGGGCCTCTTCAAACAGGCCGGAGATGTGGGGATATCCCCCGGCATGCTTGCTAATCCTGTAATCTTCAGTGATGATAAGACCCCATCCGCCTTTGGCGCGCTCCTCGTAATAGCGGCGAAACTGCTCTGTCGCCAATCCACGTTTCGGATTCATATTAACGACCATTGGGGAGACGACGAACCTGTTAGGTATCTCACAATTTCCGATTTTGAATGGTGTGAACAAGTGATTTAGCTGCATATGACCTTTTCCTCCTTCTCTTATATTTTATTACTCTTCGGTTATAGCGTAAGCCCTGACGGGACTTCCGTCGCCGTCCGCAAATTTGAGCGGTACCGCGCTGAAATAAAAGCGCTTGTCAATAAGCAGCTTTAGATTTACGAGCGATTCGATGATGCTCATATCGCGACCTAAAACATCGCGGTGTACTGCGCCGTCATGGTCAATTGACGGCAAATCAAAACCCAATCCGCGGGCACCCACACTTGCAAGCGCCTCCCCTGTACCGATGTCGAAATCAGGGTAATCGAAATACTCCTGAGTCCCGACCTTATCTTCCCAGCCGGTATGAAGGATGATGATATCCCCATGTTTTATGACATCCTTGTTGTCACGCAGCACCCCCGAGATATCCAGAGCATTATCCACCGTCACATCGGTCAAGTTAAGGCAAACCGCCTGTCCGCAATAAGCAGCAAGGTCAATCTCCGCCGTTGTTTTGCCATCCTTAATAAAATGCAGCGGTACATCGACATGTGTACCAAGGTGAGTCACCATAGTGAACAGAGAAACCTGCACCGGAAAAGCCGTGTGGTCTACAAGATGTTTCCATTTCATGTGTGGGTCGCCGGTAGCGGGGAAAGGTAATGTTTTTTCATCTAGTGTAATCGTCAAATCGTGAATCATGCAAAAATGCTCCTATCCTAGTTGTTAATCGCATCTGTTCATTCTTTATTCGATAACCGCATATCCAAAAACATCTCCACACAATACTTTGTATGTAGCATATTTGTGGTCGGAGTTCTATGCATTTAAGGGTATAGTTTGAGTATACACGCGATAAAGCATGTTGTGAAATTGGTTTTTAGTATTTTGTTATACGCAAAGCGAATAACCATTGACATACGAAGGTTTATGTTGTATCCTTGATACCTGCATATCCATTCAATCAAGAAAAAGCCTCATCAAATATGCCAATATGCCAAAACGAAATGGATAAACTGTCTATGAGTTAAGGGGGTATACGCATGAATATGCTTCAATTGCAATACTTCGTCGCATCGGCGCAGACCTTGAACTTCACAGCCGCAGCTAACAGGAATTACGTCACACAACCCACAATATGCCGCCAGATAGATGATTTAGAGGCACGGCTTGGAGCTAAGCTGTTTAATCGCAGTACACACGGCATCTCACTTACAAGCGCCGGACATGAGTTTTATGATTATGCAATCAGCATCTTGCATCAAACTGAGCAAGCAACAACCAGAGTTCGTAACATGGAAGAAGGAAGGGCAGGATTCGTTCGTATAAGTGCGCTTCCTACATCGGTAGCAGAACTTACAGAATGCATATCTGTGTTTTCAAACCAGTATCCCGATGTACAGGTGGATATCGAACTACCGACCGGAAGCGGTCAAATTACCGCAATCAGCAGAGCTAGCCATGATTTTTATTTTGCATTTTCAACCATGTTTGAGAGAAAGAACTATTTGGAGTACGTAAACACCTTAGTAGACCGCTACTGTCTTGCTTTACATAAGAAATATGCAGACGATGTTGATCCAAACAATTTTTCTACGCTTTCAAAATGGCCTTTTGTTATGATATCGCAGTCAACAGGTCCGGCAATATATGGTCAGACGATTGAGATATGCAAGGTACGCGGTTTAGATCCTAAAGTTATAAACTACTATACACACGCCGCCGCCACACTTATATCAGTCAATGCGGGCGTTGGTATAACCATTTTACCGATGTCGCTTACCGGTAGCTCAATTTCTGATAATATCGTTGTATTTCCGATAGAAGGAGTAGATGCGACAGTCTCCTATTCCATTGCCTGGCTCAAGCAGAATCCAAATAAAGCCGCCAGCCGATTTAAAGAAGTTGTTCTTGGGCTATATCAGTGAGTTGGCGTTGATAACAAAAACGCCACTTGATTGAAACTTGATTCTGCTGCAATAACCCGCGTTGCCAGACTTGCGCCAAATGCTTTCGTCCATTTTGCGGGTTTTTATGATTGTGAGCTTTACGCTTTTTTGCACAAATATTTTCGTGCCACGAATTGACAAAGCACGAAATTGCTGATATTATTCTATTGATTGGAGTGATGATTGTGTCTGAAACAACAAATCTGAGCATTAGGATTGATCGCGACCTGAAAGAAGAAGCAGACCAGATATTCAGTTTGCTGGGAATGAGCCTGACCACGGCGATCACCATTTTCGTGAGGCAGGCGGTCAGACAGAAGAAAATCCCGTTTGAAATCTCCCTCTATCCGGAAAATGGCGGCATGAGCGTCGCAATGCGCGATGCAATGGCGGCGTCCGAACGGATATGGCAAAACTCGGTGCAAAACGGCAACGATACTTTGACGCCGGAAGATATCAACACTGAAATCGCCAAAGCGCGTGCGGCGCGGAAAACGCATGGGGCTGGTCTATGAAACCACGCCGTGTTGTCCTTGATACAAATGTGCTCGTCTCAGCGCTGATGTCGCCGTCGGGAAATCCGGCAAAAATATACAAAATGTTCTTTACAGGAGATTTGGATCTGGTTTACAATGATAGCATTTTATTGGAATACGATGATGTTTTGCACAGGCCGTATTTTCGCATCCCTGATGAAGACGCCGATAAGGTAATAAACGCCATCAAACTGCATGGCGAGCATGTGGAATCAACTCCAAGCTCGTTCCCAATGACTGATGAAGATGATCGTACGTTTTACGACACTGCAAAAAGCAACGATGCATATCTCGTAACCGGGAATATGCGGCACTACCCGTATGAATCGTTCATCCTAACCCCAACTGAATTTTTGGAATTATGAAGAAAACCCATTGCAAAAATGCAACTGGGTTTCGTTCATCAAGCGTCATTTTGAATTGTTCATTTTCGAGTTTTGCCTATTTTCGGCAAACGCAAACAAAACTATCTCAATTACTGGCACACAATGCTTTGCGCGACTCACACTTGTTCATACTTTGCGGGTTATGTTCTCAATATGTTCTTTTCCAACCTGTGCAAGCTCAAGCGGATACAGTTCCCTCAGAGCCTATTATGCGGTCCTGTAATCTCTATTAGAGTTCTGACGACTATATATCAACGTCGATTGACACGCGGACAAATAGCCGCCAAACTCCTGTTCAGCCAAAGTAAAACAACTCGCGGCTGCTCAAGCCTCAACTTACACCAACGGCACATACCACTTCATTCATCTTCAAGTTGTGTTTCGTTTATTTCCGGAAAGTCAAACAAATCCGCAAGCGACACTCCGAACCCCTGCGATATGCGATGCAATGTTCGCAATCCGGGGCTTTTTGTATTCCCCTTAATTATGTTATCTACGGTGGATTGCTTCAAGCCGGATAGAGTGGCGAGTTTGTTTACTGTGATGTTTCTCTCCTTGCACATGGAAAGAATCCGTTTTGAAATAACCTCCGAGTATGTCAACGCACCAACCTCACTTCTACCCAAGTTTGGTTAATGCCATTGTACTTTACCGGAAAAGAAAAAATTACCCATATTAGGTTGACCGGGGAAATGTTCTATGGTATAATTACGCACCTGCGGGTAATTAATTTTCCCTATTATTAATCAAAGGATGTGTTTATCTTGTTTTCCAGAAATCAAAAAATGTACATCATACGAGTTGTAACCGCTGTTCTAACATTGGCTTTGTCGGCAGGATTTATTTTTGGGCAAGCTGATGCTATAGCCGCCGAACCTTTGCGGGCAGTTGCTTTTTCACCAGCCATCGGCGAAATGAATGTAGTGCCGAAGCCCCACATGTTCGACCAGCTATTTATCGAGTTTAACCAAGAAATAAGCATTGACCCAACCAAAACAGTTTATCTCGGCAATGCTTCATTTCAAATTGAAAACGGCTCAAGAATATCAGATGATGGCAGGACATTGTTTCTTGACCCGGAATGGGCTTTTCAAAAGAGTTGGGGATTTCGCAAAGGCGAAGTTATCACGATAAGATTTGAAGAAGGCGCGGTATTATCTCTTGACGGCGCACAAAGCGTCAATGTTGACGATTGGACGTTTACCATTACTGACGACCTCACTATATCATACCTCTGGGCAGGCAGAACGCCGTCTTACGATTTGTTTCTTGCGGATGATGATATAACAGCGCCGGGCATAAGCCCGTTTATTGACGACAGTTGGCGCACGATGGTTCCGCTTCGAATGGTAAGCGAGGGTTTGGGCGCAAGCGTAGAATGGAATGAGGAAACCAGAACCGTTACCATTCAAACTGCCTCATGGCGCGAAAACCAAGTAACTATAATCTTTACCATAGACAGTCCGACCATGACAGTTAATGGCAATGCGACAACTATGGACACTGTGCCTGTAATTATTGATCCGGGCTATACATTTGTGCCTGTGAGATTCGTTGGCGAAGCCTTTGGCTTGGAGGTAGATTTTCACCAAGATACAAATACCGTCCTCTTAATAGCGCAGCAGTAACTACTCAATCTTTCCGATGGCACCCCTGCGGCGGGTAGGCAGCGTGCCTTTTAAAAAACGCTGAATTTGGCGGGTCCTATGTTGCCGGGTACTCTTCAAAAATCCATTCCCTAATAATATCGTAACTTTATTTAACACAGACCCC
>Ga0099364_10005732_pt1 | contig 18349 bp, 16 predicted proteins | sample TergutTh196P3_FD_73070 | JGI IMG/M metagenome (GOLD analysis project Ga0099364, IMG submission 73070) | Microcerotermes parvus P3 segment gut microbial communities from Pointe-Noire, Republic of the Congo - Th196 P3 | ecosystem: Host-associated > Arthropoda: Insects > Digestive system > Gut ...
ACCTTTCTGTAAGCCTTTAAGAATTTCATCCTTACCCAAAAGGTAAGTTTGGCTTTCAAAATAATATTGGTCAAAACGTACACCTGTACGGACATAGGTTTTTTTTATTCCTTCTATTGCCCAGCTATTCATCCTTTCCCAGAGTTCTACTGTTTTAGTATCTCCTGCTTCCCATTTTAAGAGCAGCTCCTGAGCTTTTATCATGTTTGGGGATTGTGCTTCTGCTTCTTTTTTATTAAGACCTTTTCCTTCCAGTTCTTCGCTTTCTTTTTTAAGATCCTGGCTAAACTTTACATACCAGTCTCCTACAAAATGATCGCTCTTTATTCCTTCGCTTTCAGGAGTTTTATCATTTCCGTGTTCCATGTAAGCAAGCATGGATTTACAAATGTGTATACCTCTGTCGTTAATTATGCAGACCCGGCGCACTTCTGCACCGCTGGCCTCCAGTATGCGGGAGCTGCTTTCGCCTAATACGTCGTTGCGTAAATGCCCAAGATGCAAAGGTTTATTTGTATTTGGGCTGGAATATTCAACCATTATTCTTTGACCCTTAAGTATGGTGGATCGGCTAATTGAAGGCTCATGATTGTCATTCTTATAGTAATCGTCCAATATACCGGAAACTGCTTCTCCCCTGTTAATAAACACATTAAGGTAAGGCCCTATAGCTTTAATATTTTGAATTCCGGAATTGCGAAGTTCAGTCTCTGCCATTTGTGCAATTTGCGGAGGACCTTTTCTCAAGTGCTTTGCATAGGCAAACATGGGAAAACCCAAGTCTCCCATTTCAGGATTGGGAGGAATTTCTGCAACAATATCAGAAAAATTTATTTCCTCGTTTATCCCGGCATTTTTATAAAAACCGCCAATAAGAGCTGCGATTTTTATTTTCCATTGTTCTTTATAATCGTACATCTATCTTGCATGCTCCATAGTTTCTATTTCGCTTAACAATACCAGCATGGTTTGGAGTTTCTCCACTGCTTCCCTTGTATCTGTAACAAATTTACTGTCTCGCGCAACAAGCCTTGAAAAATTGTATAAATAGCTGTTCCTGCCGGGAGAGCCGTCTCCGAGAATACCGTCGAGTATGGAAACCATATTAACAGCCGCTGTACGCGCTTGATCTATAATTTTCCCGGCCTCTTCCTGAATTTTACCTATAATGGCCTGCAGTCTTCTTTGTTTAACAAGGCTTACTACAACAACATCATTATTTGCCTGCGAATATTGCCTGCCAAATTCGCCGGATTTTGATACTTTATGTTCAAAATTTTTTATTTCTTCTTCCAGATTAATTAATCTATTATACGCTTCTGCAAAAATAATTCTATCTTCGTCCCTTCTAAATTCAGCTCCAATAAAAACAAGGTAAAGGATCTGGCTAATATTATGGCCGAGCAGGTTTATGCAAAAAGTTTGCAAAAAAGAAATGGCAAAAGCACCCTTTACAGGGATTCCATGAGGGTCGTTCTTACTTCTTGTGTTTTCTATATATTTAACTTCTCCGCCCATAAGGAAACTGTCAAAAGAATTTAACAGGCTTTGCTGTCTGCGCTCCCTATAATATTCTCCAAATAAATTATCAATTTGTTTTCTCCAGTATTCCTTGTACAGTACAAACCAATCTTCTCCGCCGCTTAACTCTCTGGGAGTAAAAGTCAATTCTTTTGACGAACAGCGTATAATATAAGCAAGAGGAACACTTCTGTTAAAGTTACGGATTATATTAAGAGATTCTTCTGTTTTTAGCAGGAGAAAATTAATTTCCTTGTCTATGTTAAAACCGGGATCTTTTGCCTTTTTTTGCAGTAAAAAAATAAAAAGGGATTCCATTAATGACATCTGAGGTACCGTTTTTAAAGAAGCCAGTACAGAGCTTAGGGAAATAATGGAGTCTTTAATATTCTCTGCAGGGCATGTATATCTCTTTTTACCGTCTACAGTGTTATACGCACTAAATAATTTATCGAAGGGGAAAGAAGCTAACTGTAAAAGATTAAATAAAGAACGGGCATTTGTATACATGGCATTCCGCTGCTCTTTGGTAATCATACCTAAAATATCATCCATTACTTTCAGGGAAATTTTACGCAACTCTGTTTCCTGTGCATTTGGATATATATTTTCCATGGAAGCTGGTGACAGCTCTATCTGCAGGCGCCTGTGTATATTTGGCATTTCAAGTGAGCCCAAAAAAGCATAGAAAGATTCTCTTTCTCTGGAAAGACCAGCATCCAGAGCTGTGGAAAAAAAATGAGCAGCATCCTTTAACTTTAAAATACTCTGGTAAAAAACAGGTAAAAGCAAAGCATTTTTTGAATCGTATAAATTGGGGAATTTTTTTTCTATTTTCCCCCCCAAAGCAGAAACTTCTTTTTGCAAAAATAATTTTTTGGGGGCAGTATTCCTGATAAGACTAAGGACATTTAACCATATGCGGTAAAACCAGGGTATCCTTGTAAAATCGGATTCAGTATTTGGAATAGATGCAGTTTTAAAATCGTCATCAAAATACAGAGGTTCCATTGATAGTTTAGAATGGGAATTTATTTTTCTTAATAATTCCTGCCGTTCCTCCAGAGTTAAACTGGAAGCCAGCCAGACGAAATTCCATTTCTTCGCCATGTATAAAATATAAAGAGCTATTTAAATGAGGTCAATATTGGATTTTTGGACTAGTTATCTATATTTCCAATATCATTTAAGAGAGTGTGCAGCCTTTGAAACTGGGAAATAATTTCATCAACACTGGCATCCTTTTCAGGCATAGCAAGCAGAATATTTACGATTTTATCAGAGGCATCCAAAGCTTGATCAATAATCTTTCCGGCATCCAAAGATGCTTCGTCTGTAATAATTTGAATTTTTCGGCGTTTTACCGTGATGGAAGACATTTCCTGTCTTGCCTGAGCATAACGGCCCCCATACTCACCTTCCGGAGAAATATCAGAATCCAGCTTTTTTATCTTGTCTTCCAGCCTTAAAAGGGTATTATACGAACCGGTAAACTCACCCCAATGTTCCTTTTTACTGAATTTACCATCGTTCATAACAGAAAGTAAAACTTTATTGATTTTTGGAACAAATATTACATGATGAAATGAAAGAAGCAGAGACAGGGTAAAAGCTTCCTCAAGTGGGAATGCTTCCGTAGCAGAGGATGATTGTACGTTTTCCAGCAGTGAAAGTTCATTTCCCTCCAGAAAATTGCGGAAGGAACCAAGAAGCTCCTTTTTCTGCCGGTTTTTAATGAAATCAGTACAGAGACTGTCTATGCGTTTCCTCCAGTAATCTTTAAAAATTATCAGCCAATCCTCGCCCCCGCTAATTTCATAGGGAGACAAGGACATATCGCGGGAGGAACATCTAAGTATCCATGTTAGAGGGATACGTTTATTAAAATCTCTGATAACAGAAATTGCTGCTTCTGCCTTTGATAACTGGGCACTAATTTCTCTGTTTAAATCAAAACCTAGTTCTCTTGATTTATCCTGCATGGAAAAAATAAAAAGAGATTCCAGCAGTGCCATGGAAGGAACAGTCTTGAGGGAAAAAAGAATATTATCCAGGTTTATAAGGAGTTCTCTAATTACATTTATGGAACAGGTCTCTCCTTCTTCTTCGGATTTTACCCTGAATGCCATTAACACCCTGTCAAAAAGGAAGGAAGATAAATTTCTTAAGCAGAAAAGTGAACGTGCATTTTTATACATGGATGCCCTGTAAGAATCATTGATTCTGGAAAAAGCATTTTCCATTTCTGAATGTGCTTTTTGCCGTAAATCTGAATCAGAAATTTCAGGATTGTTCCCACATATTACAAGGGGGTCAGTTTCGTTCTGTAAAATTCTATGAACTTCCGGCATCTCAAGTGAAGCCAGAAATGCGTAAAAGGAGCTTCTGTCGCGGTTTACGCTTATATCCAGTGCGGAATAAAAATAACGGGATGCTTCTTTTAGATTATTTACCAGAACATAAAAATTTTTTAATAGAGTCCTGCTTTGGTAATCATATAATCCGGGAGAGAGTTCATCAATGTGTTTTCCCAGGAGTTCTGTCTGTTTATCTCTATAAATATCTACAGATGATCTTGATTTAAAAAAACCAATAAATGCATACCAGAAACGGAGATACCAGGGGAGTCTTGAAAATTTTTCTTCGATTTTTATAATGGCGAATTTATCATCATCCTGAAAATATAAGGGGTCATCGGAAAGGGTACTTTGCCCGTTTAGTTTTTCCAGAAGACCTTGTCTTTCTTCCAAGGTAAGGCTGGAGACAAGTTTATCAAAATTTCCTACTTCCGCCATATTAAACATTATAACCACTGTAAGCAGAAGTTCAAGACAAAGTTCATACTTGAACCAAGTTCAAGTGTGAACTTAATTCATACTTGAACTTAGAGCCTTGAAGGTTTAAAGTAATTTTGGAGAGTAAAATGGAAAAATTTAATTTGGATAATTATATAAGACGGATTCCGGATTTCCCAAAAAAAGGGATTTTATTCTACGATATAACCAGTATCTTGTCTTCGCCGGAAGCTTTTAGCTACTGCATAGAGGCAATGATAGATATTTACAGCGGACAAAATATAGAAGCTGCAGCAGCCATAGAGGCAAGAGGCTTTCTATTTGCCGCTCCCTTCGCCGTGCGCATGGGCATACCTTTAATCCCAATCAGAAAAAAAGGCAAGCTGCCGGGCATTACCCTGTCCAAGAAATACGATTTGGAATATGCCCAGGCGGAAATTGAAGTTCATAAAGCAGATGTCCCCGCCGGAAAAAGAGTCTTAATAATAGACGATCTAATTGCCACAGGCGGCACTCTAAACGCAGCAAGAGAATTACTTGAAGCAGGAGGAGCCATAATACCGGCTATCTTTGGCGTAGTAGGACTTCCTTTTCTTACAAACAAGAAATTATTGGAACCAACTCCAATTACAACCTTGATCGATTACCATAGTGAAACGGTTTAAGATATAATATGCTTGACAAAGGCATAGGGATTTTATAAGATTTTAGACAGTTCATTCCCCGGTTGTGTAAGGGTAGCACGGCAGTCTCTGGATCTGTCTGTGGGGGTTCAAATCCTCCCTGGGGAGATCATTAATAAAACTTATCTATGGTCTCTTTAACCGTTTCTGTCCACATGATGATATTTTTAGGATCATGGTTTACAGTGCTAATGTCTTTTAAAGTAAACTCGTAGACGCACTTATTATCCATACAGGCTTTTATAACATCGCTGATTTCCTTGACAACAGTTTCCTTTGAGAAATCCCTGGCAACGTTTGCGGGATTAGGCTTATGAGCATATACATAATCTCCGCCCATCTGCTCTGCAGAAGAACGTATGTCCGCCCAGGGGCTAACCCCTATCTTACGCATATTGGGAACCTTTTTTAGGTACGGAATAAATTTATCAAGGGGCTCACAGCAGCCATAGTAGACATAGGCACATTTATCCATCATGGGTCTTAGGTATTCCAGGTTAAACTCATCCTGCATGGCAGGAGAGGCTGAGCCGAACATCTGTGCCATACCCCTAAACCAAACATCCTTATAACGAATTTTACCGCCGTCATAATCCTCTGCAGGAACTTTATCAAAATAGGATGGAGTACAATGAAGACTGTTAAGATCGAATTCAAGTAAACCTGCCTCTTGCAGCTGATCATAACGTGCATTATAAATAGCAACAAATTTTTTCATTATTCTATGAAGCAGATCAGGGTTACTGATCATGTCTATGTAAATATTTTCTACACCTCTAAAGCGTGCAATTTGATCCCAGGGCGCGTAGTAAATCATGTGCCCGCGCAGCTTAACCGGCATAATTCCATCCAGTACATCAGAGGCAATTTCTAAATGTTTCTTGTCTTTTTCCGGAAAGGCAGTAATCTTGGGCAAATAAAGGGCATCTACCTTTTCTTCTTCGTCCAATTGATCTTCATAGGCATGCGAAACTATATGGTTTTCTGCGTGAGTAGCAATGGTTTCATCTTTCACAGTAATCCCAAAGCCGGAGTCTTCGTAAGCTTTTGTAATATAGTAGGAATCTTCCACAACCATGTCAGCCTGTATATACTCCCACCTGTAAAGGGTTTGGCGGAAATATCTTTCCATTTCTATGGCTTCCGGTGTTTGACATTGCAACTGCAACTTTCCGTCTATATCCATTTCGTGCCAGGGGATCTCATCTATCCACACGGGAGGACGAACCTGCTTTAAATTATGCATATCTATAATGCGCTGCTTGCGTTCCTTGCTTATATCACTTACAGCAAGGTCCCTAACTTTTTTTCCCAATTCCCTGAGTAAATCTCTTTCCTGTACTGTCATCAAATAACTCCTTCTAAAGTTATTGATACATTATAACATAAGGTCTTGGATTTAGCTCAAGTACTTCTCTTGGGCTCATTAATGGATTATCGTAGTGTACTCCGGGGAGACCTTCGTACCATAACTTAAAACCTTTTACAGGTATGTTTGTTGCCAATGCGCCATAGGCATAAGTATCCCTTTTAATCCTGGGAGGTCCCCATCCTGAAATGTTTAATACCAGCCTTACTTTGGCAAAATCAGCACGGACTTCAGTACGGTTACGAATCATTGTTGGATTAAATTGATGTATCACAAAGAGCCTTTCGCCGGGTATATTATTTGCAATCATGTAATCTTCCATTACTTGCTGTATTTCGTTAATCTCTGCTGCGGTAAGGTGTCCAACTTCCTGCATGGGTATAGGTGTTCGCCATTCCGGGTCAAGAGCTAAGTGTACATTGGGATAACTTAACCAGGGCAAGAGGGTGCGGAACTGATCTATAGGGTTAAAGCGGCCTATCTGATGATCAATAAAAACCAGCATGTCATTTTCCAAAGCAAATTCTATCCATTCCTTTAGCACAGATTCCCGTATTACGCCTATGTCACCACCTGGCCATACTGTGCCATAAATTATGTAAAAACCGGTTATAATATTTCTACTGCCGGCTTCCATGTATTCAATGGCGAGTTCTGCCATCATGTCTCTTAGCTGTTCAGGGCTATAGCGGCCAAGTATGCCCATGTTTCTGGACATGGGATGACCATAATAAAGAAGAATATCATTGTTTAAAAGAATAGATTCCGGTGGTAAATAGGAAAGCATCATCTTATGCTCTTCTTCAGTAGGAACCCAATAAGGTCTTGCCATATCTGCTAAACGCTGAGCATCCAAAAAACTTGTGAAAAGAACTTCAGGAAATACAGATCTTACTTCCTGAACAAGGACACTTTCCTGTGTAAAAGGGTAAACTGTATTTGCAAATAAAAGCGGAGCACCAGCTATGGAAAATAATAATAAAAGGCAGACAAAAAGGCTAAAAAATGCTTTTAAAGAGGTAAAACTTTTATATATCATGGTCAATTATCGGCAAGAATGTAAAATTACAACAAAGTAAAAATATCCTTAGTCTTTTCTTGACAAATTAAAACAATGGCATATCATTTTTAGTATGCAGCTTCAAAAACCGCTGATGATACAGTCTCAGAAACTGTCTATGAACCCTCAAATGCTACAATCAATTAAGATGATGGAACTACCGGTTATGGATTTAAGGGAAAAAATAGAAGAAGAACTGGAGAGAAATCCGGCTTTGGAGGTTTTGGAAGATAAAACCACTGTATCGCTAGATGCGGAAGAAAATAAACTAACAGAAAAAATCACTTACGGAGAAGATAGTTACTTTGAAAACACTTCAGACTCCGGCTTTATTATAAAAAATGGGGATGCAGCGGCGGAAGAAAGGCAAAAATTTCTGGAAGGGACAATTACCCAGGCAGAAAGCCTTCAGGAGCATCTGCTTTGGCAGCTCAGACTGGAAGCTATGGATGATGAAATAAAAAGACTTGGTGAACATTTAATCCAGAACCTAGACAGCGATGGCTTTAATATAGAACCTGTTGAGACGCTCTTTGAACATGAAGACAAAGAAAATATAGACAAAGCAGTAAGAACAGTGCAAAGACTTGACCCTATAGGCTGCTGCACAGCCGGATATAAGGAATCTTTAATTATTCAGATTGAATTACTTCCGGATGCACCAAAGGGAATTATAGAAGCATTATCACATCTGGATTTGCTTGAACGCGGGAAAATACACGAAGTTGCAAAACTTATGTCCTGCACAGAAGAAGAGCTTTTACATATTTTTGACTGTATAAAAGACCTTTCTCCTTTTCCCGGAAGGGCCTTTTCCAGAGGCGAAACCCGCTATGTAGTCCCCGATATTCAGGTATTAATAAAAGAGGGTGAATTTGTTATAATATTAAACGAAGAAGAGATACCTGTGCTGGGAATTAATCCCTTCTTTATTAAAGTTGCAGAAAAGAACGATAAAACGGCGAGAGATTTTGCAAGAGAGAATATAAGAGAGGCCCGGTGGTTCATTAATGCAATTAACCACAGGAACCACACGCTTTTAAGGGTGAGCAGAGCTATTGTAGAATTTCAACGCTTGTTTTTTGCAAAGGGACCTAAGTATCTAGCTCCGCTTAGCTTAAAGGACATAGCCGATGAACTTGGTTTACACAAAGCTACAATTTCACGGACAGCACACGGAAAATATATGCAGACTGAATGGGGGATTTTTGAGCTTAAGCATTTTTTCAGTAATTCAATTTCAAAAACAGGTGCAGAAAAAGCTTCAAGTTTTTCCAAAGAAGGAGTAAAAGAAAATATAAGGGAAATAATAAAAACAGAAATTTCCACTAACAATATAGGCCATCTGTCTGACAAAGCAATAGTGGAACTTCTTTCAAAAAAAGGAATAAATTTGGCAAGAAGAACAGTTGCAAAATACAGGAATGAATTGGGGCTTGGTTCCTCATTTATTCGCTAATATAATTATAACGGAGGTAAGAGATGAATACAGAAATTAAAGCGGTGCATTTTACCCTTAGAGATGAGACAAGAGAATACCTGGAAAAAAAAATCGATAGAATTCCCAATGCGGAAAACATGATCGTAGACATTTTATTTACATTAACCAAAGAAAAGGATTTTTCTGCCGAAGTTAAAGTAAACTTCCGCTGGGGAGTTACAATTTTTCTTAAAGAACATGATTTTGAACTTGAGGCTGCCATTAATAAATTATTGGATAAACTGGATGCCAGAATCTCAAAGGAAAAGGAAAAGGTCAAAGAAAAACGACAATAGTGAAAAACAATTTTTTCCCTTTCAGCGACAAAAGAAGAGCTGCGTTTAGCTGCATCTTAATACTTTTTTTTCTTATTGCAACCTCCTTTACAGGTTTTTATCTTTACGCTGCCGAGACTATACAGGAAGATTGCGAAACTATAGACGAATCTGAGCCAGTTGTTGAAGAAGCTGTAGATGAAGATTCCATAAATGAAGATTTCGTGGATGATGCGGACAAAGAAGAAAGCCTTATAGGGGAAAGCCCTGATGATGAAATTACCATAGATGATGACGAATATGATACTGCTTATTACCCGACTGAAGATATACCAGCTATAGAGTTTAGAGGCACACTGGTCTTTGTTATTGATGATGCCGGAAACAGCTTATACGATCTTGAACCTTTTCTTAATTTCCCCGGAGCAATTACAATAGCAGTACTGCCGGGGCTCCCAAATTCAATTGAATCTGCAAGACGGATAAGGGAAGCAGGCAAGGAAGTTTTTTTACACCAGCCTATGGAATCCATAGGAGGTAGAAATCCGGGACCAGGGGCAATTTATACAGGCATGGAGAGGGAGGAAATCCGGGAAATAATAAACAGGAACCTGGACGAGCTCTGGCCTGTTGCAGGAATGAATAATCACGAAGGTTCCAGAGTAAGCATGGACGAAGAAATAATGGAAATAATTCTGGAAATCTGCCAGGAGCGTGGTATTGTCTATCTTGATTCCAGAACAACAGCTTTAACAACTGCTCCTGAAGTTGCCAGCCGCATGGAAATAAATATAGCACAAAGAGATATTTTTATTGACAATGAGCAAAACCTGCAGTCTTTTAGACACTATATAAACCTTGGGCTTGAAAGGGCAGAAAGGCAAGGCTCTGCAGTAATGTTAGGCCATACATGGTCAGATAAATTAGGCGAACTTTTAATTGAATTGTATTCTGAGCTAATAGAGCAGGGATATACATTCTCAACTGCATCGCAAATAATAAACAATATAGAGCCATGAAAATACTTGGCATAGAAAGCTCCTGTGATGAATGTGCGGCGGCAGTAGTAGAAGATGGAAAGATAATCCTTTCCAATGTCGTTGCAACTCAAATTCCATATCATGCAGAGTACCAGGGGGTTGTTCCGGAAATTGCCTCCAGAATGCACACTGAATGGATAAACCGTGTAGTAGACGAAGCCTTAAACAAAGCTTCGTTAAAAACAAAAGATATAAATGCAGTTGCCGCAACTGCACATCCGGGTCTTTTAGGATCACTATTAGTAGGATTAAGTTTTGCTAAAGCATTTGCATGGGCAAGAGACATCCCTTTTATTGCTATTGACCACATGCTGGCTCATCTTTATGCACCAAAACTGGAATTTGACTATATCGACTATCCTTTTCTAGGGCTCCTGGTATCCGGAGGGCATACAATAATCTGCCGGGCTGATAATTTTGACGACATAAAAGTACTGGGAACAAGCATAGATGACGCCATAGGTGAAGCATTTGACAAGCTAGCAAAACATTATAGTCTTGGATACCCGGGCGGAGAAATAATAGACAGACTCTCAAAAAATGGTAACCCTGCCGCATTTAACTTTCCCATGCCAAAACTAAAGGGTGAACACAAGTATGATGTTTCATATTCCGGATTAAAGACAGCGGCAATTAATCAATTAAGCAAATTTCGCAACAGGAGCATTACAGAATACAGTGAGGCTGACATAGCAGCATCTTTTCAGAAAGCCGCTGTGGACATTTTACTAAGAAGCCTTTTTAATGCAATAGAAGATACAGGCCTAAAAACAATTGTCGCAGGAGGCGGAGTTGCGGCTAACTCTTACCTGAGGGAAGTTCTATCGGAAAAAAAAGATTTACGCATAATTTTTCCTTCCTTATCCTTATGCGGTGATAACGCCGCCATGATAGCGGGACTGGCTTACCCTTACCTGCAAAGAGGAGATAGGTCACCTTTAAACGTAACAGCAAGTGCAAAGGTAGAATCTTTTAGAAACATAAGGAGAAATAAATGATAACACACGATTTTCCTATACTGGAATTTGACGAAGACAAAAATGCCTTCATACGCCCAAAAGACGTTGTTAAACCGGTAGAGCTGCCCTCAAGATGCGTTATTTGCTTTTTCGGCGAGGCAATAGGTAAAATAATTAAAGAAATTCCAAACAGAATCGCAGCCCACTTTAGCGCAGAGTCAGCTTTTTTTCCTGTTTACGAGCTGGATTACAGGGGAGAAAAAATAGCCCTTATACAGGCAGGAGTAGGAGCACCGGTAGGAGCTTTCCAAATAGAGGAATTATGCGCAATGGGTTGCAAAAAAATAATAGCCTGCGGAAGCTGCGGTGTATTGGAAAATGATATAGCAGTAGGACATTTAATTATTCCTACATCTGCCATTCGTGACGAAGGCACTTCCTACCATTATGTGAAGGCGTCAAGGGAAATAGAAGCCAATACGGAAGCTGTAAATGCAATAGAAAAGACCATGATAGAAAAAAAGGTTCCCTACATAAAGGGAAAAACCTGGACAACAGATGCCTTTTACAGGGAAACCCCGGCAAAAATAAAGCATAGAAAAAACGAAGGCTGCATTACAGTGGAAATGGAAGCTTCCGCTTACATGGCAGTATCCCAGTACAACAATATAGAGTTTGGACAGATACTTTACGGCGGAGATAATCTTGGAGGAGAGGTGTGGGACAGCCGCAACTTTTACACAAAAACAGATATAAGGGAATTTGTACTAAGACTTGCGCTTGACGCCTGCCTTTCATTATAGGTTTAATATGGAATTAATCTTCCAGTTCGCGCTCAATTTCTTCAAGGCGCCTGCTTAGCGAAGCTATTGTACGCTCCAGCCTTAGCTTTTCTTTTTCCAGCCTTGTGCGGGGATCATCGTCCTCCGGTTTTTTTCGCAGGGCAGTTTTTACAGTATCAGGACTTTTCCCTGCCAATAACGCATTTTCTGCAGCTTGCCTTTGTTCCTCGCTGGATATACCTGCCAAAAAACGCATATTGTCGGCACCGGTTTGCGGATTAAGATTGTACTGATGCATCCTTACTGCAAGATTGGCTGCCTGCCGCGGTATGCGGAGTATCCTGTCTACATAGTCTTCGTAACGGCCGCCTATGGCATCGCAGAGTTGATGTGCCTTTAAAAGCATCTGCCCAAGTTCCTTAACAAGATTACCATTTTCGTTTAAGTACTTTGTCCTGATTACTTCCGTCAATTTTTCCAGTTCTTTGGAATCGGAAAATACATCTTTATAGATATCTTTGGCTTCGGCTTTTTCAAGCAAATCATGGAGTATGGCCCAAAATTCCGCAGTATGGGCCCTTGGCGAAAGATGCCCTCCCCTTGCACAGGCATGCATGTGATGAGCATATTCATGAATAGCTGTATAAACTAAGAGGTTGTCTTCGGTGAAATTTTTATTGTGTATAATAATTTCCCGGGTATCGGGCTTATAAAGTCCATTTACCCTCTTGCTCTTTTTACCGGAAAAAATCACAGTAAAATCGAGGGGAGCATCTTCTATGGATAAAAGTTTTTCTTTTACTTCATTCTGATTCATTATTTACATTAACCCAATACACCGATTTTTTCCATAGCCAAAATAGTGGCGGCAGTACAGGCAGTTTCCGTACGTAGAGCTCTTTTACCCATGGACAGGCGCAGAAAACCTTTTTTTTCCATCTCTTCCCTCTCCCTGTCTGACCAGCCTCGTTCACAGCCAACAGCAAGCACCATGGATTGCCCTAGTGCAGAAAGATGAGTTAATGAACCTTCCGGTCTTACATTATCAAGAGCTATCAATAAAGGTCTTTTTGAGAGGGCATCATCTGCATAAACACTCCAGAGAGAAAAATTATTTTCTCCCTGCAAAGGCTTTTCCCAGGGACGGGCAGAAAGCCATTCATCCAGATTTTCATAAGTTGTTAAAAAGGGGATTCTCGTGTCCCGCGCCTGAATGGCTCCTTCAATAAGAGCTGCCTTAGCGCCGCCATCACGCAGTAATTTTGTCTCCCTGTAACTTTTTTCACCAAGTTCTGTACCAATTAGATCTATGCTCTGAACACCCATACTGGACAGATCCCTTAAAAGCCTCCTTATCTGTATGGGACGAGGAAAACCTACAGCAATATGTACAGGATAGCGCGGAGGAGGATCCTCTCTTAAGTCTAGTGAATATGTAATTGAACCATCCATCCTTACAGAGTCAATGCGCCCCAAACCCAGCTTTTCACCCAATATGCCCGCATCGAATGTATCGCCAGCCTTTTTTTTGAGCACTTTTAGCAGATGTAAGGTACGTTCATCCCTTCTGGGCAGGGCTTTTCCAAGCTCTGTAGGGTTAAATAGAATGATATTCACAAAAAGATGATAACATAATATTACAATGATATTTAACCCTCTTGATTATATACCCAGTAAGCCTTAAATTTTAGAGATAGAAGGAATTTAACTGGAGGATAAGAATGAGAATTATTCCGGTAGCAAGCGGAAAGGGCGGAACAGGAAAATCACTTATTTCGGCAAACCTTGGAGTTGTTTTTGCTCAGGCAGGACAGAGGGTTGTACTAGCCGACCTGGATCTGGGAGCTTCTAACCTGCATCTTGTTTTAGGATATCAATCACCAAAAGCCGGGATAGGGACATTTTTAAACGATACAAAATCGGATTTTAATAAAATCATTACAGATACAAAAATCAAGGGACTAAGATTTATCCCGGGAGATACGGAAATTCCCGGCATGGCAAATTTAAAATCCTTTCAGCTTAAAGCTCTTGTTAAACGTTTTCTTGCCTTAAAAGACGAAACAGATATATTAATTTTAGACCTAGGGGCGGGAACACATCAATCCATATTGGACTTCTTTCTGCTTTCAGGGCAGGGCATAGTGATCTCCGCCCCTGCCGTTACAGCAGTTCTTAACGCCTATGTATTTTTAAAGAACACAGTTTTTCGCCTAATGTATACATCATTTGGCAGGGGCAGTCCTGCAAGGGAATATCTGGAAAAAATACGCAAGGAAGGTTCGGGACCGCAAAGACTTTACATACCACAGATGCTCCCCGAGATAAAAAAAATTGATCCTGTTTCGTATAACAAATTTACCAGTCAAATAAGTAACCTTAGTCCCAGGCTTGTAATGAACATGATTTCTGAACCAAAGGACGCTGATGTAGCAATGAAGATACGCAGATCCTGCGAAGAGTACCTGGGCTTGAAAATTGAACACCTTGGGGTACTTTACAAGGATACAATTCAGGATGTAGCTTTGGGATCCAGGCTTCCCATTGTAATTTATAAGCCGCAGGCAGTTTTGTCACAGGCAATATATAGAATCGCAGACAAAATAATGCAAAGCAATGATGACATGTACAAGCTGGATGATAAAGTTATAGAAGAGAGTTTCCAGGAAGCCGGCATAGAAGCCGAAGTAGACTTTGGTGCAAAAATGGAATATGTGGAAGACCTTCTGGATACAGGAGCATTATCCCAGGGAGATCTGGTTGAAACAATAAAAACACAACAGCTTGAATTATCAAAACTAAGAAAAGAAAATAACTTTTTAAAAGTAAAGCTTACTAGTGCAATGGAAAAAGGATACCTTCCGGTAACACGCTAAAATTACAGGCAAGTGAGGTTATATGCTGCTTTCTATTGAATTTCCATCATGGCTGTCACCGGAAATCATTCCAGGATTTCCTTTACGTTGGTATGGTTTAATGTATATATTTGCATTCGCAACGGCTTATTTTGTCTATAGAAAACAGGTAAAAGAAAGAAACTTTCCAATGAACGATGATCAGCTATCGGGAATGTTCTTTTGGGGAATACTCTCCCTTGTAGCAGGTGCACGTATTTTTTATGCCCTTGTTTATGAACCGGAAGTGAATTATCTATTACAGCCCTGGTTAATTTTTTGGCCATTCAGAAACGGACAGTTTACAGGGCTGCAGGGAATGAGCTACCACGGCGGCGTTATTGGAGGTGTTCTTTCCATAATTATTTATTCAAAAGTAAAGAAATTTGATGCTAGGGAAATAGGTGATATGTACGCCGCCAGCATACCCTTGGGTTATACTTTTGGCAGGCTTGGAAATTTTATAAACGGTGAATTATTCGGAAGGATTACAGCAAGTCCTATAGGTATCTACTTCCCAAACGGAGGTATAGGTCCGGGGAATCCTGACTATACAAGAATAAGAGATGCTGCAGAACAAATGGGTATAGTTCCCATAGAAGGTACTATGGGCTTTCTAAATTATCCACGCCATCCCTCTCAGCTCTACGAAATGATAGCAGAAGGAATACTATTATGGATCTTTATATGGTTTTTCCGGAACCGTAAGCCATTTAAGGGTTTTTTAATCTCGCTTTACCTGTGTGGTTATGGTTTTGTACGCTTTATTATAGAGTATTTTCGCGAGCCGGACTCAGCCATGGGTTATCCAATAGATTTTGCCAGGGCAAATTTGCCAACTGCCCTGCACCACCCGCTCTTGTCCTTCTCCACAGGGCAAATACTTTGCTTTTTTATGATACTCGCCGGGTTAATTTGGGCATATATTGTCTCACGCTCCCCGGACAATATACCCATTAAGGTCTATCCTAACCAGCCTGAAACAGCTATAGGGAAAGCAAACGAACGCAATAAACGTAATAAGAGAAGAAAACTTCGAAAGAAACTAAAGTAGCGGGCTTGAGCGAGTTCGAGTCTAAATGACCAGAGTGAAGTTTTCAAGGCTACGCCCTGAAAACTTCCAACAAAAAAAACACCCAAAGGGTGTTTTTTTTGTATAGCCCCACGGAGACTCGAACTCCGGTCTCGACCTTGAGAGGGTCGTGTCCTAAACCGCTAGACGATGGGGCCTTTAGCCTTTTTAAGAGTCCTGACATAGTCAAGAAAAGAGATAACAGCTAGAAAAACGGAAACGGCAAAAACAATAAGGGCTGCAAATCTAAGCCCGGCATATAGTTCACTTTCGGGGAAACCCAAACGCATTACAGAAGAAGCAGCTAGCGCCAATGCTCCTGCCATAATATAGGTGATGGTCTTTATCTTACCCCAAATGCTGGCAGCAAGGGTTATCCCCTTTGATAGCAATTGATTTCTTAAAAAGAGAACCCCAAATTCCCTGTATAGTACTGCCAGTAAGAGAAAGGGATGCAGTATCCCTTCCATAACAAAACATAAAAAGTATGTTAGCTGAGTTAAGGTATCTGCAAAAGGGTCGAATAACTTACCAAAATCACTTATCTCGTTACGCTTACGGGCTATCATTCCATCAAGTAAATCGGTAAGTTCAGAAACTATGAAAATTATCCAAAGGACAATTACAGTCCAAAATGAATTAAAATAAACAAAAACAATAAAGAAAAGAGGAGCAAGTACTAAACGAACTGATGTTACCTTATCTGCCAGAGTCATAATAAATTATGGACACAGAAGCAAATAGTGTCAAGTTAACTAAAAAGCACGTATGGCCCTTACAGCATAGGGGAAACTCTCTGTATTGCTTCCCTGTATACCACGGGAAAATTCATGGCTCCATGCAGCATATTCCTGGGTACTCTGAGAGGAAGACCACAACCAGCCGCTTGATGGAACACTGGCTTCCCATCTATATGTATAAAGCAACTTAAGTTCGCCAAGGCTGGGTAAAAACCAATCGTTTAAAGAGCCAAAAGATGATTCGGCAGCTACATGCGCAGCCTTACCGCTTTCGCCAGGACCTAAGTGCTGAATGATAACCATAGTATCTCTTCTTCCGTTACCAATAATGTTTGCATATTCATGATCAAAAAATCCGAAGGTAGTTAACTCATCTCCGCTTACATTAATAATTCCCCATGAAGCACTCATGGCAGAATTGGATGGAGCAGCTTCAAGGTAATAGGCTGTATAGGTAGGGAATGAACCTCTTGCCCCGGAATAGCCTTGTATGGTGATACCTGCATCATCCCTGTAGAAAACACGTCCTGTTCCGGGCCCACGATCACCGGGTCTATAACCCCAGTCTGCATAGAGGGTTATTTCCTCATTTACAGTATCGCTATCAAAGTTCCATTCAATTTCAAAGGTGCCATTGTCAAGATACCAACCTCTAAAAATGTTAAAAGTTGCACCTCCGGCATTAGTTGTCGGCACTGCAGGTTCGGGAATAAGGCTGCCATGGGTAATATTCATGATGGCAGGAACTTCACTTCCTCCGTTACTGACAAAGTATACATTGTTATATGGAGAGATAGTTCTAGCGGTTTGGCTTCTTACAGGACCTTCCCCTGCACTATTGACAGCACGAATAGTGATTGTATAAACGGTATCAGCCATTAAACCTGTGAGGGTATGACTACTTTCACCTGACGCATTTACCCAGTTTACGCCGTCGTCACTGGATATCTGGTATGCAGTAATGGCAGAACCACCGTCATTAGTCGGCGCTTCCCAACTTAAAACAATTTCTGCATTCCCCGGCACAGCGGAAAAATTAATAACTGCTCCCGGAGCGGATGCATCCCTACAGGCAATAAACACAGTGCATGCAAGTATGCCAATTAAGGCACTTAAATATAAATTACAAAACTTGCTTTTCATAAAAATCTCCATACGCACATTATACTTTATCTCTATAAATCTTGCCATAAAAAAAAGAAAAAAGAACTGTCACCTCTGCACCCTCACCCCCTGGAAACAAGTGCAAAAGTGACAGTTGGAGAAAAAAATGAAGCCTAAACTAAAAAGTAATAAGGATGATCCTAAATTACTTATTATTCCTCCATGAGTGCTGGGGTATAAAGCCCAAAAGCTTCTCTGCTTTTTTGGCACTAATTAAACCTTCAGTCCCCGGAATATCTTTTGCCATTTCTTTTAAGAAAGGCCATCTCCTTGCAACAACATCCTTTGTAGGTTCTGTGTATTTTGTATCTGTAGATAGATAAAATGCCTCAAAGGGACCTAGTTTTGTATCATCTATTGCAAGTTTTACAAAGATGGAAATATCACGGGCATCTACATACTGGAAAGTATTACTTATCATGTAACCTTTATCCACATCTGTAGCATCCGGAACTGTTATATTAAAGTCATGTATGTTCATGGGGTTGTTATTATAATAAACACCAAGCAGGCGC
>Ga0099364_10005733_pt1 | contig 18347 bp, 13 predicted proteins | sample TergutTh196P3_FD_73070 | JGI IMG/M metagenome (GOLD analysis project Ga0099364, IMG submission 73070) | Microcerotermes parvus P3 segment gut microbial communities from Pointe-Noire, Republic of the Congo - Th196 P3 | ecosystem: Host-associated > Arthropoda: Insects > Digestive system > Gut ...
TGAATGTGCTGTCGTTTTTACGGGAGTCGATATTGAGTCTTCTTCATGGTCTGCCTCCGCCGAGTCTATTCAAACCTATCAACGAAAATTGACCGTGAACGCTTACCGTAAAAGAAGTCGCCGTGTAGGGACTTTTTCGGACGAAAACCTCGATTTTTCCAAAAATTCCGACAAAAGGAAAAACGTGTCGACGGACTTGTACACCCTCTGCACATCCCGTTTACGGCATTGTACTCTCCATTCTTTCCGGTACAATGGGCTTTCCGGTACGATGGGTCTTCCGGTATAGTATAATAGCCCGTTTCCTTTTGCCTTTCCTGAAAGATAAATGCCGTTTGATCCCTACGCCCTCTGTCCTGGCGGACGCGATAAAAAAATCCGATTTTGCTGTCCCCACATGCTCAAAGAACTCGAACAAGTCGTGCGGCTGCTCGAGTCTGACCAGCCCGGTGCTTGTCTTTCCTATATCGAAACACTCGAAAAAACGCATCCCGGCTGTGCATGTCTCACCAAAGCAAAACTCTCCATCTATCGTGCAGAGAACCGCTGGCAGGACGCATTGCCGGTCGCGGAACAGTTTTACACCAGAGAGCCGGACAACCCCAGTGCTGCCGCCGAATACGCCCTTGCTCTTATTATCAATGGACAGCCAAAAATTGCCGTTTCTACGCTCGTGGATGCTTTTGAACGGATGCAAGCCGATACCGTTCATAGCACCTTACTTCACGGTGCGTTGCAAGTGGCGACGTACTTGCTTCTCAGCGGACGCATCACGCCTGCGATTGCCATCGGACATGTTCTCAAAGAGATACCGGCCACGTCTGAAAATGCAAATATGCTCCTGTACCGTGCCACTTCGGAAACCGACTTCCCGCTTTTGCACCGCGATTGGTCGTTTGATTTCGATTGTCCCGACGGTTTTCCGGGCAAGGAGGCGTTTGACGAAGCCGCTGTGCTTGTCCGTTTGATGCGTTGGAAACAGGCACTCGCCCTCTTGGAACCCCTCACGCATCATGCAGGCGTTTGGCCGGGAATATGGCGTAACATCGCAACGATCCATCTTTGGTTCTTAGATTACGACAAGGCGGGCGAAGCACTAAAAACATACGCATCGCTGCCCAATGCGTCAAGGGAAGATGCGGTGGATGCCGAAACGTTGCGGATAATGTTCACTGAGAATGCGTTCGGCGATCAGACACCGTTTCTCGTTACCGAATACACCATTACGAATGCCGACCAAGCATTGGAAAGACTCCTTTCTTCTCCGCTCTGTTATCAGGTCGCTATTTCGGAAAAGGCATTCTCTCCGCCGCCCAGGGGAGTATTTATGCTCTTGGATCGTCCATTTGCGGAGTCGATCGCGGCAGTCACGTTGGATAATGTCTCTTCGGAACGTGCCGCCCTTTTTCTCTTCGGCAAGGAAACGGATCGGGAAGCACGGCTTTTGACTCAACCCTTTCCGGCAGATGCGCAAGAGACAATCGAAGCAGACTTTCGCACCATTCTCGGCGAGACGATCCAGATTCCGGGCAAAGTGATCAAGGAGACGCTGCTTTCTAAAACCCGGATATTGACGCATTGCCCTTTCCGTTTTCCGCTTGACAGGGATCCCGACCGACTACTGAGCACCCTGATCGACGATTATTTCGCGACATCCTTTATTGAATCCTGGCTTGCTCTTCCACTCGGCTTGCTCGACGGCAAAACACCCGGCGAAGCGGCCGCCGAACCGCAATACATGGTTCCGTTGCTGGCTACTATTCAACTGATCGAGAATTGGCTGGATAATGAGACGGGCAGCGTCGGTACCGCCCTCCGTTCCCGACTCGGCTTGCCGGTGCCCGAAATGATCACTGTTGCAGAAACAACCAGCGAGGACCCGTTGGCAGTTTTGGATGCATATCCGGTTTGGCGTTGGCACCGTTTCGATGTAAGTAAACTTTCGACGGAAGTGCTTGCCGGCGGATTGCAAATTGTACTGGGTATGCGGGAATTGCGGACGGCTGCCCGATTCGCCGAAGAACTGCTGAACCGGCCGCTCGATTCGATGGATTTCGAGACCCGAATCATGGCGTTTAATGCGTTGATTTCTGCCGCACAAGAAAACGGCAAGATCGAGCAAGCCCTGCTCTGGGTTGAACGGGCAAAGAATGAATCTGCGGCAAAAGAGATTTCCGTCGCGGCATGGTACTTTCACGAAATCACACTGCATCTGGCACAGAGAAATGGGGAGGCGGCAAGTGCGGCCATTGCCTATTTGCTGAAAAATCACCGAGATGATCCGCATGTCATGGAATCGTTACAGGAGTTGTTCGTGCAACTGGGCATGTTCAACCCCGACGGAACGCCTTCACCTGCGTGGACGAAGGCACTGGCGGGAGCAACAACACCAGTGGAAGAGAAGCAAATATGGACACCCGACAACGTGATGCCGGCAGCGGACGGAGCCCCATCGAAACTCTGGGTACCCGATTAAGCAGACCCTCCACGATGGCACATTGACCGTTTACTTTGCGCACTTTGTGCACTCAGGAACTGTATCGTAATAACATATCCAAAGAGCCGCAAGTGTAGCGTAGCGTAACTTGCGGGTGCATACCGAACACGCCCGCCACCCGCAAGTTCCGGCGGAGTACCGCCTACACTTGCGGCTCTTTGTAAATCAGTGAATGTTATTTTGATACACTTCCTTTGTGGTTAAAAAAGAATTAACCACAAAGTGCACAAGGGACACAAAGGAACGCAAAGAGAAAAATGAAAATTATTGATGTTGTGCAGTGTGCAACATCCGCGAATAGCCATGCCGAACATCCCCCCCAAAAACTACTTTGACGGCGAAAACCTATCGCAAGATCCCATCCACGGATACATTCCCTTCTCTTCGGCAACCGCTGAAGGAGAAGTGTCCGAAAGGGACATCGTCGACTCCGATTGGGTACAACGCCTTCGGCAGATACACCAACTCCAAACGGCATGGCTTGTCTATCCCTCGGCGGAACATACCCGATTCCAACACTCGCTCGGAGCGATGCACCTCGCCTCGAAAACTTTGGCAAGACTCTATCCCAGCCTCGTCGATGTTTGCGATGAGTTAGGCGAAGCATTGCCGAGTCGTGCCTATCTCGAATCACTCGTTAGAATGGCAGCACTGCTTCACGATGTCGGACACGGACCCTTCGGACACTTTTTCGATGCCAAGTTTTTGTCGAAGTATGATACCAATCACGAAAAACTGGGAGCGGAAATCATTCGTCAAAAACTCGCTCCGAAGCTCCAGCAAATCCGGCGCAATCCCTATGGCGTTCTGGAAAAACATGAAACGCTCGCCCCTGAACAAATCGCCTTTTTGATCGTGCGACCAATGAAAGCCGGGAGCGCAACGCAGTGTAGCGACCAGATCGAACCAACATGGCTCCATCTTTTACGTTCCCTCTTCAGCGGACTCTACACGGTGGACAACATGGACTTCGTTCTCCGTGATGCTTACATGACGGGTTTCAGCGCGAGGGCGTTTGACATTGACCGGCTTTTGCACTATTCCTTTTTTACGCGGCAGGGCTTGACCGTTCATCAGAAGGGTTTTGCGACGTTGACTCGTTTTCTATCTGTTAGGGCGGAGTTGTTTCGGTCGGTTTATTTTCACCGCACGGTTCGGGCGATGGACATTGCACTCGGTGCATTGTTTGCCGAAAGCGGCAGTTTGCTCTTTCCGAAAAATCCGCTGGAGCATTTGGACGAGTATCTTCGTTTTACGGAGTGGTCGATTCTCGTGAGTGTTGCCCGATGGAACAAGTCTTCTGATGCCAAGAAGCGTGAACTTTATCCGGCGTGGCAGGATTTTTTGCGTCGGCGGATTCCGTTGCATTTGGCGGCGGAGACGACGGTGCTTTTTCGGGCGGGTGAGCGTGAGCAGACGAGTATTTTTGCTGATGAGCAATCGTTGCGGCGTTTGATTATTTCACATTTACCGGAGTCGATGCGGTCAATACCTTTTGAGGTGGACATTGCTCGGCATTTGCATCGTCCTGATTCTCATCGTCCGTCGGCATCGCAAAACTTTTTGTACGATCCGGCGACGAATCGGATTCAGCAATTAGAGGAAGAGGAATTATTTCGGCACATTCCGCAGAGTTACCGTATTTGCCGGATTTACACGCAGTATTCTGAACAGATCGCTCCGCTTGCCAAGGCGATGGATATGTTGATTCACGCTGGCAGTGAGGATGACGGTACGAATATGTGATTCGCTCCGCCTGACCGCCTGTCAAGTTTTCTCTGTTTTTTCAAGAAAATATGGCCCTGGCGGGAAAATTTTACACAAAACAAACAGAGCCCGGAGCGTACAGAGCCCGTGGCGTAAGCCAGGGAACAACCGAACGGTTCCCTGGCTCCGCGACACGGGCTCTGTGCCATTTTATCCGCCAGGGCGGTAGTTGGTGTTTGAAACAAAAGCCGGAATGTATTGTTATTAGGGGGGCAGTGTAATGACGGAGACCAACGCGTGCCCAGCGTCATTACCCTGCGCTCCATTCCGGCTTTTGTGGTTTGGGATGCTAAAAACTCCCAAAAAGTTTTGACACACCCTTCTCCTCTTTACATTTTGCGGGGGCATTGACAGGCATCCTCTATCGGTTACAATCATTCCCGTTAGAGCGTTGGTGCCTGTCCGGCCGTATCTTGGCCGGGATGGGTAACAGGGAATCCGGTGCGGGCGGTCATTGCCCCATCCCGGAACGGTCCTCGCCGCTGTAATCGGTTGTTTGAAACGTCATTCATGAAGAAGCCATTGATTCGCCGCAGAATCGAGAAGGCCGACGTTTCTTGCCGAGAGTCAGAAGACCTGCCAATGCTCATTCGGATCGCCCTTTACGAGATGATGAAAAGCGATCTGTGTTGACTCTCCATCCTTGTTTTGCGGGGAGAGCACGCTTTCATCCCTTGCGCAGCGCACGCATGGGACTCTGCGTGTTTGTATCTTGGAAATAAAAACGGTGAAACAAAAACAATGAAACAAGAACAATGAAACAAGAACAATGAAAAACAATTACAAATTTTTCCGCAATACAGATTGCCTCTATTTTCCGTGCCATGAGGGTGTTGATCGGGAACGATTCAACTGCCTGTTTTGTTACTGTCCGCTGTACCATTGGGGAGTTCAATGCGGCGGCAATTTCGAGTTTACGCCGAAAAACGTCAAATGCTGTATCAACTGTACCATTCCTCATGAAGCGGATAACTATGATCACATTGTGAACAAATTAAAACAAGCCGACGGACTGTTAAGGACTCCTCTAAAAAAGGATTGCACATTTTGATTCAAGTTAAAACCGCCATGAATTTAGGGAATCTCTAAAAATCAATTTTTTATATTAATGTGTGCCGAAAACGCAACGAATCGACTCTTGGCCTACTTTGCGCAACCCTTTGCGTCCTTTGCGGTTAAAAAAAGAGGATTTAACCGCAAAGGACGCAAAGGAGTACGCAAAGTATGCAAAGAATTTGTCTCATTAGAGATTCCCTTAACACGATATCCCTATCCTTTACTACCATGAAAACCAATCACGCCTTTACTCTCGTCGAACTTCTCGTCGTCATTGCCGTCATCGGCATGTTGATCGCTCTGCTGTTACCTGCCGTCCAAGCGGCGAGGGAAGCGGCTCGGCGAATGAGTTGCTCCAATAACCTCCGTCAAATCGGCATTGCCCTCCATAACTATCACGATGTCTATAACCAAATTCCGCTGGGGAGAGAGCCCGAAACGATGTTCGGCTGGGGAGCAGTCATCCTTCCCTTCGCCGAACAAGGAAATGTCCAATCGCTCATCGACTTCAAGGAAAAAATGTATCACGAACCGAATCTGCAGGCGGGGCAAAGACTGCTTTCGCTCTTTCTCTGCCCCAGTGATAGGGAACGCTCCGTCAGGGATACGGAGTTTTACAATCCCGACAACGGCTGGGCAAGGGAAATTCTTCCGCTGGCACCGAGTCATTACGGCGGGATTCTTTCGGAAACGATCTCCCCCTTCGGTTCTGAACGGGAAGCGGATGGTTGGACACTGAAAAATGATGAACTCGGTTCCATTTTGATTAACCGGCGGATAGATTTCGGTGCCATCACGAGCGGACTCTCCCATACGGCTATGATTGCGGAAGCGTCTTCTTATGAAACAATCACCCCGCCCGTCTATGCGAACGGCAGTTGGATCAGCGGTACAAACATTTTCCGAAAGACGACTGCTCCGATCAATTATAAACCGAAGTGTGTCCATTTTAACACGCCGGAGCCTTGGTACTGTTCGGAGTGTTCGGCATATCAATATGAGATGCGCAGTTTCCATCCGTCGGGAGCGTTTGCGTTGTATGCCGACGGTTCGGTACATTTTCTTTCGGCAACGACGGCGATTGAAGTTCTCGCCCGACTCTGCAACCGAATGGATACTGCCCTCTAATATCCCGTTCAATATACGGAAAACGGTATGAAATTGGACTTTGCGCCCCTTGCGCATTCTTTGCGTCCTTGGCGGTTACTCCTTTTTTAACCGCAAAGGACGCAAGGATCGCAAAGACCGCTTTCATGCTGTTTTTGATATATGCCTTACACCATTTTCCGTATAACTCATTTAACTGTTTTGATTGGGCATTTTTTTATGCCGTTTTCACTTTCCACCGCTTTATTTATTTGACTTCGCCGGAGGAGGGGCTATCCTTCGGTGTTGTGTGATAGTCTCTTACGGTTTCATGCCTGTCCGTCTCGCTCAGTTTTACGCATTCGTGCTGTTGCTCATTTGTTTAGCGGTAAACGTGGCGTTTTTTTCTGACGTTCGGGAATCGTTTCTCGGCGATGCGGATCCTTTTGCCTCAACACGGTCGGCATTTGCGGAATTGGACATTGCGGCAAAAATATCGGCCTTTTACCCCAGTGCGCCGTCGAAGACAGAGGAGATTTCTGATGAATTCGCGTCGGTATCCGTCCCGCCGGAGTCTCCGGCCATTACCTTGGAATCGCTGTTGCCGGTGCCCCCTTTGCCGGAACCCGTAGTGCCCCTGCCGGTTCCAGTGGAACCGCCTGCTCTCTGGGAAGAACTGCCCGTACCGCCGGAGGCGGAGTTAACGGAAGCAGAGATAGAGGAAGATGTGTTGCCCGCCGATTATTTTGCTATTCCGGCGGAGGCACTGCAATCGGCCACTTTCGATCCTTTCCCACAGCCAAACGCGGCTGATTTTCCCGAGCCCGTCGCGGCGGCCGTGACACCGGTGGTCGCGGATCAATTTAAGCCGCTGGTAATGGATGGGGAACCGCTGGTGCCGAACCGTCCCTCTTCTGCGCCCATTTGGGGAAGCATTGACACCATCTTGGAGCGTCCATTGCGTTACGATTAGCAGCCAAGTGCACACGGGTGGCTGTGAACGTCCCTCACTGACGTTACGGGCTCTGTGAACGCGGTGTGTACTTTTCGGTTACAAAAAGAATGAACCGCAAAGTTTGCAAGGGACGCAACAACATCATCTAGGCTACATAATCTAGGCTATTTGAAAGGTACCGCTTGAAGTTCGGAGAGGAGTTCGCCCATCAGTAGGAAAATGTCCGTTTCCGTGCCGCACAGTTCAATCATCGATGTAATCGGCCGCACCGCAAGATCAGCAAGGAAGTCCGGCGGAATGTCGATAAGACGGTTGTTGACGTTCAAGCCGATTCCGAGAACCGCATAGTGCGGTGTCGGAGATTCAAGCAAGATCCCGCTGATTTTTTTGCCGTCCGCGTAAACATCATTCGGCAGATGAAATTCCAATTGATGCGTCGGCAAGTACCGGCTCAAAACTTTGATGACCGACTGGGCAACTATTGCCGAGAATAGGGGCAGTTGATCCCTCGTGAGAAATTCCGGCGATAATTCAAATCCGAGCGACATCAGAATTGCCCCTTCACCGCTCCACCAGCGTTTATTTCCCCGTCCGCGTCCTGCCGTCTGCCGCTTGGCAACCACCAAGCAGGGCATTTTCGGCTTGACCGTCCGCCGCAACAACTCCTGTACCCGATCATTGGTCGAGGAGAGTTCTTCATGGTATTCCAATGTTTGGATGGGAAGGAACATCGTCGGCAAAAATAAGGGTATCCCTAAAAATCAATTTTACATTTTGGCTTATACCGTCAATGGGAAAATCGGCACTTTGCGCACTTTGCGTAAATCTTTGCGTCCTTTGCGGTTAAAAAAAGATTTAACCGCAAAGGGCGCAAAGTACACAAAAAATTGCATTTTTAGAGGATTCCCGTTCGGCACTCAGCAGCATTCCTCCTCTCACGAGGGTGTCTCGGTTCTCGCAAAGAGTTCCAATCCCGTCATGGCGGCTTCTCGCAAAATCCGTTGCTGTGTTTCCGTTTGCACGGAGGATTGCACCCAACGCTCCTTGGGTTCCTTGACTTCCGAATTGGCATCTTCCGAATCGGCAATTTCATCCTTCACCCTTTCCGCCAACAGGAGTTTTTTGATTGTCTCTTCTCCCACAAACTCTTGGGAATCCCAATTTTTGGGGATGTATCCCCCCAAATGGATCAACTCCTGCGGATTGTCCTGAAAATGCTTGACCGAGCGCAGGAAGTCTCCCAGAATCGTTTGTTGTTCGTAATGTGCCTTCGGCAGTTGCTCCGGCACCAGCACCGAAATGGAGACCGACCATGTCATGGGTTCATCCTGTCCATACATCGCCCGCAGTTCACTCAACAAATCGTGCGTCAATCCGCTGCGGCGTAAATGCTGCGCCAAGGGGCCCGGCGGGATGTCCACCAACCAGTTGATGAGTAAATCTTCCCCCTTTTGGGTTTCCCGATAATTTTTAAGCCGCTGCCTGAGTTCATCCGCTAACTTTCCGCCGTCGTCTGCGGCTTCCAAGATGACTCGGTCATTGACCCAGCGAATCGGCGAAGTCGAAAAAGGCGACAGTACCGGCTCATCAAGCGGTCTGCCCGATTCATCCAGCATAACTTCGACCAGCGTAGCCCCGTACTGCCCTATATTTGTCTGGACAACGTCCGCCGGCGTTCGAGCAAGTGTCGCACCGGGATAATGCACGATGAAGGGTTGCGGCGGGGCTTCTTTCCGTGGAGTACCGGCTAAAAGATCCACCGGCAAGGGCTTTCCATCAGGGCCTCTTTTTCGCGGGTTCCCATGAAATGTCTGGCGTTTGTTGTTTCCCCCCATTGCCCAGTAGTCGATATAGCGGTGCGCCAGCGTATCCGGCTCTCCATGTTCATTCAAGACGGTTCCATTGGCAACGGCAATCGCAAAGAGTTCACCGGGTTCGGCGGGGAACTCGGAACTGCGGATCCGTTTTTTTCGTTGATTCCGGCTCATTCCGACGAGTTTGGCAATGGGTAACGCATCCGGCCCTTCAACACGTTGATAATAGAACTCCTGAATGGAATTGCTGGGAAAGCGATGAACATTCTCCGGCATTGGAAATGCCGAGGGCAAATCTTCGGGGGAGTCAAATTCTCCGCCCGCCCAATAGACGGCAATACCGGCACGTTTCAGGCGTTCAAACTGTTCGGTAAGAAAGAGGAAAATGCCGGGCGGCGACACATTGGCATTGAGAACATTACCGCTCAAAACCAAAAAATCCACGTCTTCGGCAATGCATTTTTGGAAGAGTCTCCGTGCAGCCCTTCGGGAGATGTCGAGCATCCGTTGTTCCCAGTGTACCGGACACTCCGGTACGCCTTCGAGCGTGCGTTCCAAATGGAGATCAGACGCATGGATAAACCGCAACGGCTGTTGATGCAAGGCGTGGGTGTGTGAATTGAACGCCGTCAATTGTCCTTTGCTCATGAAGTCTGGAAAATGGAGTTTGAGAAATCCCCAATGCTGATATGTACCAATGCTGATATGTATAGAATATCAACTTTTTGCAATCTGTCCAGTGCCTAGTGGGTTCCAACCGCTCGTCGCGAGTGTGTAAAAATTGAGTGGGGAAACGTTTTTTGTTCTTACATTATCGTCTTTGCGTTCCTTGCGTATCCTTTGCGGTTAAAAAAGGATTTAACCGCAGAGAACGCAAAGAATGCGCAAGGAACGCAAAAGAACTTTCTCTTTTTAGAGGTTCCCCCAACAGAGTCCGTGGCGTAAGCCAGGGAGCCACCGAACGATTCTCTAACGGACGTTACGGGCTGTGTGAACTTTCAACCGCCAGACTGTAAGACGCGGTGTGGTAGTCCGACAACACATCCCGCAGTTGGTCGGCATTGATAAATCCCAGACACCGGCGGTCTTCATCCGCCACGCAGCCGAACGCATTCTGCATCGTTTGCAGGAGTATCAATCCCGTCAACAAGGAATGCTTTGCCGACAGTTCAACCAGACTGCAGAGCGGCAGTTCCGTTTGCAATAGCATCGCCAGTTGCCGGGTTGGCTCATCCAACTGGTGCCGAACGGCTCTCTCCAAGTCGAGAGTCCGAACATAACCGATGGGTAACTCTTGTCGGGCAAGGTCGGCCTCCGGTTCATAGACCGGCAACATCACGCAGTGCGACCTTCGGGCAATCTCCAAAACCTCCTCTGGTTTCAGGGCCGTCGTGATGGTCGGCCACTGCGAGGGCGGCAGGGTGTAATCCTTGATGAGCCTGTCGGAGCAGGCGAAAATCCCTTCGGCAAGCCGGCGTTGCGCGTCGGAAAGGATCCCGATGTTTTGCCCTTCGGTGAGGACTCCCGAAAGTTCTCTGCGTCCCATAGAGAGCGTAATCAGATCGTCCGGCTTTTGCAGGAGGGCGGCAATCATTTGATTGATTCCCCAAAGTAATCCTGTGAGGGGCAGGAACAGCCAATAGGAAATCAGTATAATCGGCGAAAAAAAACGAAGCACTCTATTGGGAATGGTGAGTCCCAGTGATTTGGGGAACATCTCCCCCCAGACGAACAGGATGGGGGTGAGAATGAGTGTTGCGGCGAATTCGGCATAGAACCCGTCGGCATTCGGCAGGAGACATCCGACGAAGATGACCATTGCCAGCGAAGCCCCGTAGGTCGTGGTATTGTTTCCGACGAGCAGAGTGGCGATAAACACGCCGGGATTATTTGCGAACCGAAGAAACCGTCCGGCAGCCGCATCACCTCCGAGAGCATCCAGTTTGAGCCGCAACTTCGACACGCGGTAGAATGCCGTCTCCGTCCCGGAAAAGGCGGCTCCCAAAACAAGGCTTGCTGTGCCGAGCAGTAATGCGAAAATAATCCATGTGTCCACGAGGCTTTTCATTATACTCTGTTCTGCTCCTATTTGCTCACGCAGTCCCTGAAAACAGGGTGTCTCCAAGTTTATGACTTGTATCAAAATAACCTTACCATTTTTATTTGCGTTACTCGCGATTCACCCGGAGATTGCGGTGCGTGACCATTATCATTGGCCGCCTACATCTCCGGCTCTTTTGGTAATGTTATTTTTGTACAGTTTCTTATTGGGCAAACGTGTTTTTGTTATTGCGTTCTCTTCTTTGCGCCCTTTGCATACTTTGCGGTTAATTCTTTGTTTAACCGCAAAGTGCGCAAGGGGTTGCGCAGAGGGCGCAACGTCCAATTTTATGCCGTTTGCAGTATAACTCACGTACCCTTGTTTATCCTCGCAATTACGGTACACTGTTTCCTATTATGCGCACCATCAAAATCTTCGACACGACTCTCCGCGACGGCGAACAATCGCCGGGGGCAAGCATGAACTTGAGCGAAAAACTCAAAGTCGCTCACGCCCTAACCGAACTCGGTGTCGATGTTATCGAAGCCGGTTTCGCTATCGCCTCCCCCGGAGACTTTGAATCCGTACAAGCCGTCGCCAATACCATCAAAGGCAGCAGCATTTGCAGCCTCGCCCGATGCATCGAAAAAGACATCGAAGCCGCCGCCGAAGCCTTACATAATGCCGAACAACCGCGCATTCACGTTTTCCTCGCAACCAGTCCGATCCATCGGCAGTATAAACTGAAAACGACTCCTGAACGTAACATCGAAGCCGCCGTTGAAGGGGTGAAATATGCCCGAAACTTTTGCTCCGACATCGAATTCTCCGCCGAAGATGCCACGCGGACGGAAATAGACCACCTCTGCCGAGTCGTCGAAGCGGTTATCGAAGCGGGAGCAACGACCGTGAACATTCCCGACACCGTCGGTTATTCCACGCCGAGCGAAATGTACGAACGCATCCGCAGTCTGTTCGACCGAGTGCCGAACATCGACAAGGCGGTGATTAGCGTGCATAATCACAACGATCTCGGTATGGCTGTGGCGACGAGTCTGGCGGGAGTGCAAGCCGGGGCAGGGCAAGTCGAATGTACGATTAACGGTCTCGGTGAACGCGCAGGAAACTGTTCGCTGGAAGAAATCGTGATGGCATTGAAAACGCGGAACGACATTTACAACGCAACGACGCGTATCATTACGCAAAAACTGGTGCCGACGAGCCGGTTGGTCGCCACCGTAACCGGCTTGAAAGTGCCGCGAAACAAGGCGATTGTCGGACAGAATGCGTTTGCTCATGAGTCCGGCATCCATCAAGACGGCATGCTGAAACATCCGACGACGTATGAGATTATGTCACCGGCAGATGTCGGTTTTCTCAAGACCGATTTGGTACTCGGCAAGCACAGCGGTCGGGCGGCGTTAGCGGATCGTGCCAAGACGTTGGGTTACGAATTGAATGCGGAGTTGCTACCCAAAGTCTTCGAGGAGTTCAAAAAACTTGCCGACCGCAAGAAGAACATTTACGACGAAGACATATTGGCGTTGATTGAACAGTTGATTCACGAGGGGCAAGCGGACATTCCGCCGAAGACTGCGAAAGGTTGGAGTTTTGTGGAGTATGACATGCATTGTCAGACGGACGAAACGCCGTCGTTGATCCTTACCATTCGTCATGGAGAGCAAGTGCATACGAAGTCACTGGGTGCAGGCGACGGTCCGATTGATGCAATTTTTCTGGCGATTCGTGAAGTAGTCGGCTTGGATATTTCGCTCAAGGAGTTCACGGCGCAAAGTGTTACGGTGGGAGAGGATGCGCAGGGAGAGGTTACGGTTCTCATCGACCACAAAGGGGAGACGTATCGCGGACATGGCGTTTCGACGGATACGATTGAAGCGACAACCATTGCGATTCTCAATGCGGTCAACCGGATGGGTAACACCGAGACACGGTAATGATTTACCTTTTTCCCTTTGTGTCCCTTGTGTACTTTGCGGTTAAAAAAAGGATTTAACCGCAAGGGGCGCAAAGTCCAATTTCATGCCGTTTTCAGTATAGTTGTTCCCTGCAATGAATTCTCTTTCTTTGCGTACCTTGCAGTTCGATCCTCTTTTTAACCGCCGGGATATGAAGAGAGTACAAAGATTTCGTTTTCTGTTGCCGAATGATGACGAAGATGTTGAAAGACCGCCTTCGCATGCGACTCATCACGGCATAGCCCAAAAAAAGCGGTGCCGCTTCCGCTCATTTGGACGGCAAGACAACCCGCCGATAAGAGTTGCTCTTGGATGTTGCCGAACCGAGACCACAGTTTTCGAGCGGGCACCTCCAAACGGTTGAATAAGTGTTGTCCCATTTGCTGTAGATTGCCGTTGGACAGTGCTGTCAACAGTTCTTCCGGTTTTCGGAAGAGTCCGTCATGGAGCGGCATGCATTCGGCATAGACGGCAGCGGTGGATAGTCCCTCGGGCGGTTTGAGCAGTACGAACCAAAGTGCCGACGGAGAGGGTAAGGGGTGAATTTGTTCGCCGCGTCCTGTGCTGATGGTCGGTCTCTCGAAAAAAAATATCGGGCAATCGCTGCCGATTTCGGCGGCGAGGGGTAACAGTTCAGCGTCGGGAACATCCAGATTCCACGTCAGGCATGCCAGCCGAAGCGCGGCGGCGGCATCGCTGGAACCGCCCCCTAAACCGGCTTGGCTGGGAATACGTTTGGTCAACGTGACCGCCGCCCCGTAGGAAACGTTGAAACGCTGTTGAACCAATGCCGCTGCCCGAACAACGAGGTTCGACTCGTCAAGCGGAATATCCTTATTGTGGCCGATACTCCCGATACATTCAAAGTGAATCGTGGGAACATTGGTCAACTCAAAGGAGAGCGTATCGAAGAGCCGAATCGGCAGGGCAACCGACACAACTTCGTGAAAACCATCACTCCGTTTACCCAATACCTCGAAAAAAAGATTGATTTTGGCGGGCGTTTCGGCAATCCAATCGGTTTTGGAGCGTCGCAAAAGCATTGGGGACAAGATTGTAGAAGATATACCTTACAGGGGGACAAATGGGAGCTTTCTCCTTTGCGAACTTTGCGTAAATCTTTGCGGCCTTCGCGGTTAAGTCTTTTTTTTAACCGCAATGGTTGCAAAGGGTTGCGCAAAGAACGCAAAGCCCTGTTAATCGTGAAGGGTGCAAGGAACGTAAAGTCCAATTTCATACCGTTTACAGTATAACATATCCAAAGAGCCGCAAGTGTAGCGTAGCGTAACTTGTGGGTGCACACCGAACACGCTTGCCACCCGCAAGTTCCGGCGGAGTACCGCCTTCACTTGCAGCTCTTGGTAAATAGGTGAATGTTGCTTTGATACACTTCCTAAAAAGGAGATAAAGCACAAGGAATGCGAAGAAAGATGACGAAAAAATAGCCGGATACCCCCCTTTCAGCGTTGCACCAGCACGGCAGAGACTTGTGATTGCGGGTTTATCGCAATTTTCACAAAGGAATCCCCCGACGGCGTGTCGGCATGTTGTACTACGGACACGGGGCATGCCGAATCCGCCGACGTGACATTCAGCGTCGGGTAGAGTCGCCGATGCCGTAACGCAAGAATGCCGGCAATCAATTCAAGTGTGCCCGAACCCGCTCCAAGATTGCCGAAATGCCCCTTGGCCGCCGTTACGGGAATCGGCATCTCCCGCTTGCCGAAGACATCGTGGATGCCCCTCGCTTCGGCAAGGTCTGACGCTTTGCTGCCGAGCCCATGGGCGTTGATGTGTCCGACCTGTTCCGGCAAGGTCTCTCCCCTTCGCAACACATGTTCCAACACCGTTCTCACCGTTTCATGCCGCAAATCACTGCCGGCACGGTTGAAACGGCAACGGTAACTTCCGCCAACGATTTCTGCCCAGCACTCCGCTCCGCGTTTTTCGGCATGCCGTTTTTCTTCGAGGATTAAAGCCCCCGCCCCTTCGCCGAGTGCCGTACCATCCCGATGTTGGTCGAACGGTCTGCATGCTGTTCGGGTGAGTTCTTCTTGTTGGTTTGCATGCAACATCTTGTAGGGATGCAGCCGGCTGCCGGTGGTGCCGACGACCATCACGTCCGCCCGGCCAGAGGCGATGATTTCGACTGACTCGCCGACGACCGCTCCGATGGAGGCTTCCCGAAGGGTGATCGAATTGCTTGGCCCATGAAAATTATTGAGGATTGCAATATGGCTGGCGGGCATATTGGGCAGATATTTTAGTTGCCACAACGGGCTCATTTTCGGCAAACCGGCAATTCCCCAGTGCGACATATCAAAGTGCGGCCTATCGAACTGCAAGTCTTTGATGCAGGCACGTACTCCATCCATCACATCTTCCGGCGTGGTGATGATGTAGTCGGAGCCGAACGAAATCCCGACCCGTTCGGAAGGGAGGAGTCCGGGGCGGATTCCCGCGGCGTTCAGTGCCCGACATGTGGCGGCGACCGCCATTTGGATTTCGCGGGACATCACTTTCAGGCTTTTCCGAATTGCTTTTTGCTGTGTGGAATCTTGCGTGTCGAAATCGTCGATATGCCCGTTAAAATCGGCAGGAGCGGCAAGGGATATGAGGCCGCAACCGTCGTAAGGGCGCACCGCACCGGCTCCCGAAGTCAACAAACTCCAGAGTTCATCCGGCGAGCGGCACAGGGGAGCAACAATCCCCATACCCGTAACGACAACATGGCGGCGAACCATTCAACAGTACAATCGGCAAAGTGAACAAAACACAACAGAAATAATATACACTATATTTGAAAGATTGCAAAGAAATCGTAAAGGATGTGGGCAAAGTTGGGTGTGTCCAAGTTTAGTGGCCGTTTTGCCTTGCCTTTGCGCTCTTTGCGGTTAAAAAAATCTAACCGTAAAGTACGCAAAGGGTTGCGCAAGGGGCGCAAAGAAAAAACGTGTTCACAGAGCCAGTAACGTCAGTGAGGGACACCGACCGAACGATTCCCTGGCTTACGCCACGGGCTCTGTGAACATAGACTCTGTAAACATGGGCACTGCAAACGGCATGTGTTTTTTTTCTTCAACTGGTCTATAATTGTCGCTATGTCTTCGCGATTATTACCGCAATTTAAGCAGCACAGCGTTTTGCCCGGCTTTGGGTTGACACTGGGATTCACGCTGACGTACCTCAGTTTACTCGTGCTGTTGCCGCTCTCGATGCTCGTCCTCACTACCGCCGCAATGTCCTTCGGCGATTTTTGGAAAGTGGTCTCGCACCCGCACGTCGTTGCCGCCTATAAACTCTCCTTCGGTGCCTCACTCATCGCCGCCTGCATCAATGCCGTCTTCGGATTTATCGTCGCCTGGACACTTGTCCGATACCGCTTTCCCGGCAGAAGAATCGTAGATGCACTGATCGATATTCCCTTCGCGATGCCGACGGCCGTTTCGGGAATCGCCCTAACCGCTCTTTATTCCAAGAGCGGCTGGATCGGCCAATGGTTTGATCCGCTCGGAATACAAATCGCCTACACGCAGATTGGTATTGTCGTTGCATTGACTTTCATCGGCTTGCCCTTTGTCGTGCGGACACTTCAGCCGGCACTGGAAGACCTTGACAAAGAAGTGGAAGATGCGGCTGAATCGCTGGGGGCCTCGAAATGGCAAACATTTTGGAAAATCATTTTCCCCTCCGTCTTTCCCGCACTGGCAACCGGTTTCACCTTGGCACTGGCACGGGCATTGGGCGAATACGGCTCCGTCATTTTCATTGCGGGCAACATCCCGATGGAAACGCAAATCGCCCCGTTGTTGATCGTTCAGGAGTTAGACAGGTTCAACATTCCCGCTGCGACGGCCATTGCCGTCGTCATGCTTACGGCCTCGTTTGTCCTGATGTTTTGCATTAACCTGATCCAATGGTATGCCCGAAGACGGCCGTAGAAGGCTATGCTGTTCTACCTTACACGGGGACAAAGGGGACACTTTCTCTGCGAACTTGGCGTTTTCTTTGCGCCCTTTGCGGTTAAAAAACTGTAACCGTTCACGGTTTTTGGAAAATGGCGAATTTCCAGCACCCTAAATTGCCTAAACTACTCATTTTGTCGGCAAGTTTGAAGTTTTTACAACAAAATGGGGAAATTACGTAGTTTGGGAAATCAAAAAACAGCGTTTTTCGTTAACCCGTGAACGGCTACAAAAAACTTAGAGCGTATCCCTAAACTCTAACCATTTTTACGTTAGGTATTTACGTTAAAGATCGGGAGGTGGTACAATCATTGTTTTGACTTATCACAATCTCGAACAATGGAATGTTCCACGCCCCGCAGACGTTATGACACAGATTTAACTGACCGGCAAAGGGGTTACGACGCTGGCAAGAAGGTGAAGGGACGTAAACGTCACATTGTTGTTGATACCTTGGGTCTGATACTTTCAGTGGTTGTTCATGCGGCTTCGATACAAGATCAAGACGGTGCTAAATTAGTATTGGCAAACCTCACGGACTTGTACGAACAACTGCAAGTGATATTTGGTGATAGTGCTTACAAGCGTAATGGTCTGCCGGATTGGGTGCAGGCGAAGTTGGGTTGTGTTTTACGACCGGTGCTTCGACTGGTGGATGTATCGGGTTTTGTCGTATTGCCGAAGCGTTGGATTGTCGAACGCACATTTGGGTGGTTGGGAAGGTACCGTCGTCATAGCAAAGATTATGCACGCAATCCTGATTCCAGTGTGGCAATGATACACATTTCGATGATAAAAAAATGCTGAACACTCTGGAAAATAAGACTGCAAGAGTTTAGGGACTAACTCTTACACGACAGCGCAAGAAAAAACTGCCAAATTTGACGTAAACCTTTTCATTAAAACAGTTTAACCTCTTTCTTTTGGGAATGACTCTATTCCGGTTCCGGGTTGGTGGATTATTATTCCACAAAGACGCCTTCCGTTCACGGGGTGGTGTGTTTTTTTGCGTTGTTTTTTTCTGTTTGTGTTGCGTTTCGCTTCACTCCTGCCGCGTGCAGAACCATTGCCAATACGCCCGGCTGCGTCCCACTCATCCCGCGATGCTTGCAACGCTCCGACACCGCAACATCGTTCCACTTCTCCACCCGCGTACTCGCTATCCACAGTCCCGCCGACTGACGACCCTC
>Ga0099364_10005734_pt1 | contig 18344 bp, 14 predicted proteins | sample TergutTh196P3_FD_73070 | JGI IMG/M metagenome (GOLD analysis project Ga0099364, IMG submission 73070) | Microcerotermes parvus P3 segment gut microbial communities from Pointe-Noire, Republic of the Congo - Th196 P3 | ecosystem: Host-associated > Arthropoda: Insects > Digestive system > Gut ...
CGGGAATCGAGAACACATCTTCGATCGGCATCAGGAACGGCCTGTCAATGGCGCGTTCAGGCGTGGGAATATAACTGTCCAGCGCTTCCGCCAGAGCAAGAATGGCAGGCTCGCCAATCTCGGACTGGTCGCCTTCCAGCGCCTTCAGGGCAGAACCCTTGATGATGGGAATGTCGTCGCCGGGAAATTCATACTTGGTGAGAAGCTCACGGATTTCCATCTCGACCAGTTCCAGAAGTTCTGCGTCATCCACCATGTCGGCCTTGTTCATGAACACCACGATATAAGGCACGCCCACCTGGCGGGAAAGAAGAATGTGCTCGCGGGTCTGCGGCATCGGGCCGTCGGCGGAAGAAACCACCAGAATCGCGCCGTCCATCTGCGCCGCGCCGGTAATCATGTTCTTCACGTAGTCGGCGTGCCCCGGACAGTCAACGTGCGCGTAGTGGCGATTGGCCGTCTCGTATTCCACGTGCGCGGTGTTGATGGTAATGCCGCGCGCCTTTTCTTCCGGCGCGGCGTCAATCTGATCGTATCCTTTGGCTTCACCGCCAAACTTGCGCGACAAAACGGTGGTAATCGCCGCCGTCAGCGTCGTCTTACCGTGGTCAACGTGTCCAATCGTCCCGACATTGACGTGCGGCTTGGTACGCGAAAATTTTTCCTTGGCCATTTTTAAATTCTCCAATTTCAGGTTGATGGGTTACTTCTTGTTGATTACGGCTTCAGCGATGTTTTTGGGCGCTTCCGCATAATGCTTGAATTCCATGGTGTAAGTGGCGCGCCCCTGCGAGAGCGAACGCAACTGCGTCGCATAGCCGAACATTTCCGACAGGGGAACTTCAGCGCGAATCGCCTTGACGCCGCTGGGCAGGTTGTCCATGCCCTGAACAATGCCGCGGCGACTCGAAAGATCGCCCATAACGTTGCCCATGTAGTCTTCCGGCGTTTCCACTTCCACTGCCATCATGGGTTCAAGCAGGGTAGGATTCGCCTTCTTCATGCCTTCCCTGAAGGCCATGGAAGCCGCCATGCGGAAGGCGTTTTCGTTCGAGTCTACATCGTGATAGGAACCATCGAAGAGGGTGAACTTGACATCCACCACCGGGAATCCAGCCAGCACGCCACTGTTGACGGCATCCTGTAAGCCCTTGTCGACCGCAGGGATGTATTCGCGCGGCACGACGCCGCCCTTGATGGCGTCGACAAATTCATAGCCTTTGCCGGCCTCGTTGGGCTCGATCTTCAGCCAGACGTGGCCGTATTGACCACGCCCGCCGGATTGCTTGATGAACTTGCCTTCCTGCTCGACCGCTTTCCTGATGCACTCGCGGTAGGCTACCTGCGGCGCGCCGACATTGGCTTCAACGCTGAATTCGCGCTTCATGCGGTCGACGATGATCTCAAGGTGCAGTTCGCCCATGCCGGAGATAATAGTCTGCCCGGATTCTTCGTCGGTGCGAACGCGAAACGATGGGTCTTCCGCTGCCAGACGCCCCAGGGCGATACCCATTTTCTCCTGGTCAACCTTGGTTTTCGGCTCGACCGCGACGTGAATGACCGGTTCAGGAAACACCATGCGCTCCAGAATGATGGGCGTGTCAAGGTCGCAGAGAGTCTCGCCGGTCGTCACTTCTTTCAGGCCGATACAGGCGGCAATATCGCCTGCCAGCACTTCCTTGATTTCTGCGCGATCATTGGCGTGCATCTGCACGATTCGGCCAATCCGTTCCTTTTTCTGCTTCACGGAGTTGTAGACCGTGGAGCCGGATTCCAGCACCCCGGAATAAACCCGAATGAAGGTAAGCTGACCGACGAATGGGTCTGTCATCAGCTTGAAAGCAAGCGCGGAAAATTTTTCGCTATCATCGGCCTTGCGGGAAGCGGCAGCTTCCTTCTCATCAATGCCGGCCACTGGCGGGATGTCCGCCGGCGAAGGCAGAAATTCGATCACCGCGTCCAACATTCGTTGTACGCCCTTGTTCTTGAAGGCGGTGCCGCACAGCGTAGGCTGGATTTCGCAGGCAATGGTACGCAGGCGTATGCCTTCCAGAATTTTATCTTCCGCGAGAACCCCGTTTTCCAGGTACTCATTCATCAGGTTTTCGTTGGCTTCCGCTGCTGCCTCGACCAACTGCTCGCGCCAGGTGTTCGCTTCAGCCAGGAGTTCGGCAGGGATGTCCTTGTACTCAAACTTCATGCCCTGGGAGGCTTCGTCCCAGTAGATTGCCTTCATCTTGATGAGATCAACCACGCCGACGAATGTTTCTTCCGCGCCGATGGGAATGACGACGGGCACAGGATTGGCCTTCAGGCGCGTCTTCATCTGCTCGATGACCTTGAAGAAGTTGGCGCCGGAGCGATCCATCTTGTTTACGAAGGCCAGACGCGGAACCTTGTACTTGGTTGCCTGCCGCCACACGGTTTCGGATTGCGGTTGGACGCCGCCCACAGCGCAATAAACCATGCACGCGCCGTCGAGTACACGCATGGAACGCTCCACTTCAATGGTGAAGTCGACGTGTCCAGGGGTGTCAATGATGTTGAGGCGATGTTCGGGATAATTCAGATCCATCCCCTTCCAGAAACAGGTGGTCGCGGCGGAAGTGATGGTGATGCCGCGCTCCTGTTCCTGAGCCATCCAGTCCATGGTGGCCGCGCCATCGTGCACCTCGCCAACCTTGTGGTTGACTCCGGTGTAGAAAAGGATGCGTTCGGTCGTTGTCGTCTTGCCGGCGTCAATGTGCGCGGAAATGCCGATGTTGCGGTAACGTTCAATAGGTGTTTTGCGTGCCACGATAAACCCCAGGAAAAAGAGTTAGAAGCGGAAATGGGAGAAGGCTCTGTTGGCTTCAGCCATGCGGTGCACTTCGTCGCGCTTCTTGACCGCGCCGCCGCGGTTTTCAGAGGCTTCCAGCATTTCGGCTGCCAGACGCAGACCCATGGTTTTTTCCGAGCGTTTCCTGGCTGCTTCGCGCAGCCAGCGCATTGCCAGCGCCATGCGACGGGCAGGGCGCACTTCTACCGGAACCTGATAATTCGCGCCGCCGACGCGGCGGGATTTTACTTCTACCAGGGGTTTGATGTTGCCGATAGCGGTATGGAAAACTTCCAGCGGATCTTTGCCGCTCCTGGCGGAAATTTGCGCGAACGCGCCATATACGATGCGTTCGGCGACCGACTTTTTGCCGCTTTGCATAATGGCGTTGATGAATTTGGAGACATCCTGATTCCCGTACTTGGGATCGGGCAGGATTTCGCGTTTGGGTACTTCACGACGACGGGGCATGATTTTCCTTTCAATTCAGTCGAGGCAAAAAGCCTCAAGCCGCCCGACAGCCGGACTCCGCGAGGAGCCAAACAGGGGCGGCCACTTACTCAGGCTGCCTGAAATCAGGCGGCCTTCGGGCGTTTGGCGCCGTATTTGGAACGGGCCTGTTTGCGGTCTTTAACGCCCTGGGTATCCAGGGAGCCGCGCACGGTGTGATAACGCACGCCGGGCAAATCTTTTACCCGACCGCCGCGAATCAACACCACGGAGTGCTCCTGCAAATTGTGGCCTTCGCCGCCGATGTAGGAGATGACTTCGTAACCGTTGGTCAGCCGCACCTTGCACACCTTACGCAGCGCGGAATTTGGCTTTTTCGGCGTGGTCGTGTACACACGGGTACACACGCCGCGTTTTTGCGGACACTTCTCCAGCGCCGGCACCTTGTTTTTCACAACTTCTGCTTCGCGCGGCTTTCTCACGAGCTGATTGATGGTAGGCATATAAATCCTCTTGCAGCGACTGGCCCTGAATAGACGAGCGTCGCATGGTTATACCGAGACAGAGGCTTCGCTTAACCGCTGTCGACAAAGAGGCAGAATTTTATGGATTGACAAGCCAATTGTCAAGTAGCCAGGAATCAGAAATCAGGAATCAGGAATACCGCTGATCTCTACCCCCTGTACTCTGACTTCTGACATCTGTTCACTAGCCTCTGACTAGCGTGCGCTGACGCTAATCCTGTCATAGCGGCCGCGCTCGTCCATGACGGTTATATCCACGCGCCCGGTTTCCTCAAGGCGGTGAATCAGGGGTTGTCTGGCCGACTGGCGGGCGACAAGCCGCCCGTTGACAAGCCAATACACCTCACCTTGCTGGCCGCGCAGTTCAAGGCGGACGACCGGCGGTTGATCGGGGCGGGGTCGCCGGATGACCTCGCCGTGGCTAAGGCCGACTATACGCAGACCGGCTTCCGGTTCGAGCGTCGGCGGGCAACGAGCATCCCAGGCCGGGGGACGCGCTCTGGCCTGAATGTCGGCAGGCAGCCAGGGTTCAAGCGCCGCCGGCCAACGCGCCGCCTCGATAGTGCGGCGGGGACGGTCGCTGCATTCGGCGTTTACACGCATTCCGGCGGTATCTACCTCGTAGGAGTAGCGCGGTTCACCGCCGCGCAGGCGATCAGGGAAGGTTGGCGGCGCGGTGTCGTTCAAGAGCCAGGCCAGCATCCGGCGGTGGCAGAGCGCCTCTTCGGCAGGATCGAAACGAATGCCCAGCGGCCAGCAGATTGTTTCCTGACGGACGGAAGGCGGCGGTATCCGGGGAGTCGGCGGCTGATTGTCAATGGCGGTAAACAGGTCGACCAGTAGCGGGGCGGCGATGTTAGCGCCGAAGAAGCCGGGGTTTGGCGTCCCATCCGGACGACCAATCCAGACGCCGATGGTGTAATTGTCGGAAACGCCGACCGACCAGGCGTCGCGGAAGCCGAAACTGGTTCCGGTCTTCCAGGCGATGCCGCGCCGGATGCCCGCCCCCTGCTCGACGGCGCGACCGACCGGGCCGCCTGCTTCGAGCACATCGCGGATGATGAAGGCAGCCCCCGGTGATAACATCCGCTGCTCGACCAGCGGCTCTTCGGATCGGTAGCGCGGCTTGCCCGCCATGCCCTGCCGGGCGAAGGCGGTGTATGCTCCGACCAGTTGTTCCAGAGTGGTAGCGGCTCCGCCCAGGATTACCGACAGGTTGGGCGATTCGTCCCTGGGCAAATCCAGCTTCAGGCCGCCCCGGCGGAGCGCGGCGACAAAGCGGTTTGGTTGAAGGCGATCAAGCACTTCTACCGCTGGCACGTTCAGCGATTTTGTCAGGGCTTCGGAGACGCCGACCGGGCCGTGAAAGGATTGCTGAAAATTGCCCGGCTGATAGCCGCCGAAGGATTGCGGCACATCCGCCAGCAGCGATTCGGAATGAATAAGCCCTTCGTCTAGCGCCAGCCCGTATAAGAAAGGCTTGAGCGTCGAGCCGGGCGAACGCGCAGCGCGTACCATGTCTACGAAGGCGAAGCGGTCAGCATCGGAGTAATCCGCTGAACCGGCATAGGCGCGCGCTTCCAGGGTGGCGTTGTCGACTACCAGGGCGGCCATCGAGACACGCGGCGGCAAAACGCTTAAGCGACTGGTCAGCAGTAGTTCTACCGTTTCCTGCGTCGGGGCGTCAATTGTCGTATCAATGCGTCGCGCCCCTTTGGCTTCCCGCCGCATACGCTCGGCTAACAGCGGAGCCAGCACCGGCTCGCGCGCTGCATAGGCGATAATCGGCTCCTGTCTGGCGTCAATGATGTCGCTGTCGCTCCAGACGCCGCTCATCCGTTGCAGCACTTTTTCCCGCGCTTTTTCCGCCTCTACGGGGCGGCGATCAGGCCGTAGTCTGGATGGCGCCTGCGGCAGGACGGCAAGCAACGCCGCGTCGGCATGGCTCAAGCGTCGCGCCGGTTTGCCGAGATAGGCGCGGCTGGCCGCCTCGACGCCTTCGAGGACGCCGCCCATCGGCGCGTAATTGATATAGAGGGCGAGAATTTCGTCCTTCGAGTAACGCCATTCCAGTTGCAGGGCGCGCAGGATTTGCCGGGCCTTGCCGGTTAATGTTCGCGGCGTCGGTTCGATTATGCGGGCGACCTGCATGGTCAGGGTCGAGCCGCCGGAAACAATGCGTCCGTGGTATGCCCATTGCCATGCCGCCCGCGCCAGCGCGACGGGGTTGACGCCGGGATGCCAGCGAAACCAGCGATCTTCGTAGCGCAACAGAGCTTCCAGATAGAGGGGCGAGACATCGGTCAACGCAACCGGATGCCGCCAGATGTGGTTACGGTCGGGAAAGGCGCGTAATGGCGTGCCGTCGCGGGCGACGACGATTAGCGCCTGCGGCGAGTCGCGCCCCGGCGTCGGCGGCGGAAACGCCCGGTCAAGCGCAAACAGACAGAGTAACGCGAAGAGCAGAATTTTCAGCCAGCGCGGGCAGCGGCTCCAGACTTTGCGCCACGGTTTTTCGGGATGCGTTTTCATAACAATTTTGGGCAGGTACAGGGGCCTGCCCCTACAGCGACAGAGGACTGACATGAACGCCACCGTAGAAACGCCCTCTGTAGGGGCACCCCTTGTGGTTACCCATTACCTCACCACAGCGGCAAAAACAGTTTCAACGATGGATCTCTTGTGGCGATGAATCCGTAACGCTGATAAAAACGCGCGGCGGCTTCGTCCCTGGCGTCAACGAATAATCCGGCGCTGCCTACTGCTTCTGCCGCTGTGCGGGCGCGATTCACCGCATCGGCCAGCAGAAATTTGCCCAGACCCTGGCGCTGCATGTCGGAACGTATGGCCAAGCGGCCAAGGCGGGTGACCGGAATCTGGCGCGGGTAGCGTTTGGCTTGTTTGGCGGGCAGGTCTTCAGCCAGCACGAAGGCCGAGGTCAGAGCGTAGAAGCCAAGGATGCTGTTGGCCTCCAGCGCATAGCCGTATTGCCGCCACGACTCTGCCGCCGCATCAACGGGTACGGCCACAAAAGTCCGCGAAACGCCTTTGTCCTGATGCTGAAGCGCGGTCTGCTTCAACCAGATGTCGAGAGACGCGACGCCGCAATCAAACCCGTTTCTGTCGTGGCGTCCAATTAAGGGTTCCAGTCTTATCATTGCGTCTGGTCATGTAGTCTTCGAGCGCTGCCTTCAGTTCGGCGTTGGGTGGTAGGGGACGATCCAGCGCGGCAAGGAAGGCTCTGGCATCACGGGCAGTGAGGCGGATGACGCGCTCTTGTTCGATGATGTGCTCGGCTTCGCGCAAGGCTGCCTGAACGATGAATTGATTGAGCGTAGCCCCCGTCAGGCTGGCCGCCATTTCCAGGGTTTCATGCACGGCAAGCGGCACCCTGGCGGTGATGCGGCTATGGTCAAGTGTGGCGGTTGTCATGGAGATCGCTTCGGTTGCTTTGAAGGTAGGTAGTCTAACATAGTGGTGGCAAAATGTCACCGCAAATATGCCATGCCAACCGCCATCATGATCAGATCAGCGCGGCTGGCTCATGCGTGAGCAGTGACCGGGCGAAGAGTGCGGACTGTGGGTTGCGGGTACTGGCGAGCTTCTGCCAGATCGTAGTTAAGCTGCAAGGTAAGCCACATATCGGCAGTGCTAACCCCCGCCTGTTCCAGCCGCAAGGCCAGATCGGGACTTAACGCTGCCCGACAATTCAGAACACGGGAAAAGGCTGTTCGAGACATGCCCAACCGTTCAGCCGCTTCCTTTACGGTCAAGCCCAGTTCCGCAATGACATCCTCGCGCAGCACTTCGCCGGGATGAACAGGTTTTTTCATCGTCATGATGCGTTCCTTTCAGTGGTAGTCCTGATAATCGACCAATTCAACATTGATACCGATAAAGACGAACGTAACGCGCCAGTTGCCGTTCACCCAAACAGACCAGTAGCCTTTCAGTTCACCTTTGAGAGGATGCGGGCGAAATGAAGGGATGTTGACGTCTTCCGGGTTTTTCGTGGCGTTCAGCACGTCAAGAATGCGGCTCAACTTTGCGGCATGGGCGGGTTGTATGGCCTTTGGTCGAGCCGGTCTTATAGAAGGCTTCAAGCCCTTTGTGTCGGAATCATGTAATCATGGCTTAATTGTACCGCGTAACGTTACGAGGCACGATTGCCCATGCTGGCGCGGATTGTCAAGGCTTGTTCCACGGAGAGACAGATTCCCACCAGGAATCGAGCGCCTTATTCCACGGCGCAAGGTCATAGGTTTCTCCGTTATATTTGACAACAACACTTGGCGGCTTTTTCCTGGCGTCGGATTTCGCTGAAAGCCTGAGGTCTGCAAAGCCGTTTGTGGATGTATTTTCAACAGCAATGAAAATATTTGCCTCGACATAATTTTCCTCATAGTCTTCGTCGTTATGACCACCGCAAGGATTTCCAGCGATGACATGGCGATTCCAGCGGTTCATCATTGGATGAAACAATACCGGTCGTAACTCTTTTCCGGAAACAATGAATAGTGTGAGATCATCAGCATCTCCTCCGTCATGAATGCACCTGTTCACAGAGGTAAATGATCGGAGCGCAAAGGCTCTGGTGGTTTTCGAGAGAGCGTATCGCGCAGTATCAAGTCTCAAAGAATACCCACCGACCTCTGTTGTGGCATCTTCCAAGATACTTGTTTTATAGAAGGCAATGACTTGCTTGTTTGGAATATCTACTAACGCAAGTAATATTTGTTTCTCTCTATTGCCTGCATCGTAAGCAAACGCAGCAATCATTCTGGATTTGTCCGTAGGCCAGGGCTTGCATTCGTCAGCCACGACAAGCCCACCTTCTTCTCGATATGAAAAATTATCCAGTTGGAAATGATTGCCTACGATTTTCACAACGGCATCGTCGCAGCGTTTATGTTCATACGGCGTTTGCGCCCATATTGGCAGGCTGAAGGCAACCAGCAGGCCGGTCAGCAGGGCAAGCCGCGACAAGAAGCGGCGCGGGGTTTGAAATGTCGTCATGGCTTACGCCTTTCGGCGCGTCCAGTCTTCCACGGTCAAACCGGCGACACCGCTGAATGCGGCGTCATTGGTAACGAGGACGGAATCCGTTTCCAGCGCATGCGCGGCGATAAGCATGTCGAGCGATCCAAGCGCCCGGCCTTGTTTTTCCATGTCTGCCCGCGCTTTCCCGTAGCGTTCCATTACCGCGCTATCCCAGGGCAGCACGTCCACGCGCCGCAGGAATTCCATGACGGCTTTATGCAGACGTTTGGCGTCCGGCCTCTTCGCCAGGCCGAACATCAATTCCCCGCCGGTGATTGCGGAGATACATAGCAGGGCCATAGGAGTTTCAGTAACCCGTAGAGAGACATCGGGGTAGCCTTTGACGAGATGGCTTACCGTGTTTGTGTCAAGCATGTACCGCTTCATTCTTGCCATCCCGCAAAAGGATCACGATCCTCTACGCCCTGGTTACGCTCGGCGGCATCCAAAAAATTGGCAGGTACATCAGCGCCCTTTAACGCCGCAAAGAAGTCTTCCCATGTCGCGGGCTTGCGCGACAGGATAACGTCGCCGGTCTGCGGGTCCTGACGAATGAAAACCTCTTTCTCGGCAAAGCGATAGGCGGCAGGCAAGCGAACCGCCTGGCTGCGACCATTGGTAAACAGTTTGGCAATTTGGCTCACGATTCCTCACCGGTAGAGAAGTTGGCATATATCCAAGAATATACCAATGCCAGGCATATATCAAGGCATATCAGAAACCGCTCTGGTATCCGGCGCGGCGCGGCAGTAAGGTATCCCACAGGCCGCGCCGGGTTCTTATTCCTGCGCCGATGTTCCCACGCCATCCGTCACCGTCAGCATGGTTTCACCGCCGGTCAGGCCATAAACATCAGGGCGGTACATGTCTTCGGCGTAGAGAGGCGGGATGACGAACCTGCCCGGAGTTACGACACGGGCGCGATAGAACAGACTCATATTACCTTGCAGGCGGGCGGCGACGACAAAGCGGTCATCCCGGAACTCAACATGCTGAATACGCTTATCGCGCATTGCGTCGGCAGGATTTACCTTGTCAATCATGACGCTGGCCAGACCCTCACCCTGGGCAATGTTGAGGTTCTCAATCTCCAGACCGGCCGGAATGCGATCAATGACCATGCCGTTGTTGATCCAGCTCCGCGGATTGACGTTTACCCGCACGATTACCGATTCGCCCACGCGCAGGGCGCGGTTGCCAAGCGGCGTACCGTCGGCCTCGAACCAGTCACGACTCAAGGCAATGGAGTCGTTGCGGGCGGGCGGCATCCGCGCCGGATGGCCGCTTAAGCTGAGTTGCAAATAGAGCGTTTCCTTGTGCGTATTCCTGATGCTAATCCCGCCTTGCATTTCCGCGGCTTCCAGTGGCCTAATCAGGCTACCTGTGCCTTGCAGCGTCTTCTGCCTGCTATCACTGACTTCCGCCGTCCACTCGGTTCCGCCCGTATTTGAGCCGACAAAGTTACGCCCAAGCAGGAACAGCGCGAGCTTCTCCTGCGTGCTGGTATAGCGGTTCTTATGCAATTCACCGGCGGCAATGGCAACCAGATTGTCCTGCCCGTCAACTTTTATCTTGTGGCGATCAAGCAGAACGTAGGACAGCGCCGCGTCGCGCAACGGGCTGCCATAGTCGCCCCACCAGGAACCAGAATCACGCCCCTTGCTTATGCCTTCGGAGAAAGCGGTCTGGGCGCGGGGCTCATCGCCCATCAGTTTCAGGGCCAGACCGAGATGAATCAAGGCCAGGCCGGAATGCGCCTGTTCGCGTACCTCGAACATCTGACGCAGAGTCGACAGCGGCGCTTTGGCCTCACGCGCCAGCACATAAGCGCCGTAAGCGAGCACGCTGAAGCGGCCTGCGCCGGCGTAGCGATAATCCTGCCAGCCACTCTCGTTGTAGGCGACTTTGCCCGTCGGCAGACCGGCAACACCCTCCTGCAGGTATTTGAGCAGGAATTCCTGGGTCTTTTGCTGCATTGTTTCCGGCACGGCAAAGCCCTGTTCACGCGCATCGAGCAGGAAATTGCCAACGTAGGCCGAGAGCCAGTACTGGTATTCGGAGACATTGCCCCACATGCTGAAGCCGCCGTTTGGAGCCTGCATCGCGCCCAGTCGGGCAATGGATTTTTCCAGCATGTCCGCCCGCTGCTCACGACTGTAGGGCTTGAGGCCAAACAACCTGGCCCCGTCCTCGTCAATCAGAACATGGGGATAAGAGGTGCTGGTCGTCTGCTCGGCGCAACCGTAGGGATAAGTGAGCAAGCCCTGAATGACGCTACGCACGTCAATCGGCGCTTTGTCGGAAATTGTCACATGCGACTGTACGGTGCTACGTATAAAACCGCCAAGATCAGCCTCCCGAATGTTGATGGTTTCACCCGGCGCAACCGTCAGCAGTCTGAGTACCTGCTGCTGTGGCGTCGCGGCCTGAACTTGCAGGCCAAAGCCGCGTTCCAGCTTGAGACCGGCGGAACTGGTGACATTTACCCGAACCTCGGTCAGACCAAAAGCCTGCCCTGCTTCGAGCGAGAAGCGCAGGGTTCGCTTCTCCTCTGCCTTTAGTTCCAGCGTCCGCGCGGCGTTGTTGATCTTCAGGCCGTCGTCGTTCTCGATACGGACAGTGAGCGTTTGCGCGGAGCCGGTCAGATCATGCAGGTCAAGCGCAACGATGGCCTGGTCGCCAACGGTCAGAAAGCGCGGCGTCAACAATTCGGCTACCAGCGGCGCGGCAACCACAGTTTCACTCTCGGCATTACCGAAGCGATCAGCAGCGGCGGCCACCGCCATCAGGCGCAAAGTACCGTTGAAATCAGGCACATCGAGAGTGATTTCGGCTTCACCCTGAGCGTCGAGCTGTACCGGACCGGAAAACAGGTCGACCAGACGCACCTTTTTGGGCAGGCTCCTGGTTGCTTGCGGCGCTGCATCGCCACCGAACTTGAGCCTGCCCTTGCGCCCGGCCATCTTCTCAATCAGGCGACCATAAACATCGTACTGGTCAACCCCGTAGCGCAGCCGCCCAAAGAAGTTGGCGAATGGGTCGGGCGTCGCAAAGCGGGTGATGTTGAGAATGCCGACATCCACGGCGGAAAGCGTGACGAGAGCCGTCTGACCGTCCAAATCTGGCACTTTGACTTTCACTTTCAAGGGAGTTTCGGGCTGCGTCTTCTGCGGCGCTTCAAGGTTGACCGTGAGCTTACGCTCACCGCGCTCAAGCGGCAGATGTGCCAGACCGAGCGCCCGCGCGGGAGTTACCTTTTCGCCGGAACTGCCCGGGCGCAGCACGATCACCGAAACATAGAGATCGTGGCGCTGCCAGGTTTTATCCACCGGAATTTCGACGGTCGCGCCGTCGAGCGGAACCGGGATTCGCTTTACCCACAGGGTACGGTCGCCCTCGACGGTGATTAACGCCTCGCCGGCGTGCGGCGGGCTGATAGTCAGTCTGGCGGTATCGCCGTCGCGGTAAGCCGGTTTGTCGAGTTGCAGCGCCACCCGGTCGGGGCGCACGCCCTGGCTTTCATCGTCGCGGGCGTTCCATCCGGCATAAAAGCGGAATTTGGCGGTCTGCCCTGTTTCCGGGTCATGAATTTCCACGCGATAGCGCCCGTACTTGACCGGAACTTCCAGCTTGCCGCGTCCGCCTTCGGGAACGCTAACGCTGAAAGTTCCGACCAGTTCGTCGGTTTCGGTGAAGCCCGAATTCCAGCCGCGCTGGTCATCAAAACGCCAATAATAGTCGCGGTTTTCGCGGAACAGGCGCACCGGCAGGTCGTCGCCTGCGCTTAACTTGCCGTCGGCGTCGGCGCGCGCGACCTCAAACTGGGCGATGCTGCCTTGCCGCGCATAATCGCCGGTGAACAGGGGGCGGATGCCGATCAGTACCGGATGAGGCCAGATGACCCGTTCAAAATTACGCACCACGGGACGACCGCCGCTTTCGAGCAGGCTCAACGTGGCGCGCGCGGTGGTGGGCGAGCGCTTGCCACTGGCCGGTTCCAGATTGATGTCCAGGGCAAGTTCCCCGTTTGCGTCAAGCTCGGCTGGCGGCAACTCGACTCTCTGGCGCTGGCTGTCTTCGTTGGAATCGCCGAATTCAAAGCCGGGCAGTTGCCGGGCCAGCGGGTTCTTCTGGCGCTCGAAGACAACCACGCCAAGCAACTGATTGCCAGCAGTCGGAGCGCCGTAGAGGTAAGCTCCCTTAACCGCGATCCGCAAGGTTTCAGCGGGCGAAACGGTAGCCTGTGGGCTATCAAGGTCGAGTTTCATTCGTTCCGGCAGAAATTCCTCGACGCCGAAGCGAAAACTGGCGGTAGCCAGCTTGTCAGCCGGATCGGAACGCAGTTCCAATCGCCATGCGCCGGTCGGCGCGTCAACCGGCAATTCGATACGCTGCCGATAATAGCCGCCTGCCTCAGCGTCGGGTTGCCAGTATGTAGTGAACTGGCTCTTGCCGTCCGGGCGTTTGAGAATGGCCTGGAGCGGCTGGGCTGGAATCGAACGCCCGTCGGCGTCACGCGCCAGCACCGAAAGCTCGAAACTCTCGCCGGGACGATAGAGGTCGCGCCCGGCGTAGGGGAACAGGCGCACCGGCTGCCCGGCCAGACCGGTGATCGCGTATTCGGAAAGATCAAGCGCCGGTTCCTTCAGCGTAATCATGGATAGTTGCTGGCCGTGGCGGGCGACGACGACCCTGGCCGCCGCCGGGCGTTCAGCGAAACTGGCGCGGCCATCGGCGTCGCTTTCGCCGCGCGCGACGACTCTGGCGTGTTCGTCAAGCCAGGTCACCTCGACGCCGGATACCGCCTTGCCGCTGGTCAGCGAGCTTACCCAGACATCCGCGCCATTGGCGAACAAGCGGGCGGAGAGACCCAGGTCACTGACATAGAAGTAAGTAACCTGGTATTCGTGGCGGAAGCGCTTGGGTTGGCTCATCACCGCGATGTAAATGCCAGGTTCAGACAGTTCCTTGATATTTTCTACCGGCAGGAAAGTGACGTTGCGTTTGTTGGCCTGCTGTTCGGTCAGAAAGCGACCGGCGAAAACGCTATCGGTCAGTTTATGCAGACTGTCCAGCGGCCAGATATTGACCGCGCCCTTAAGATCAGTAGCATGCCAGTCGTAATAATATTCATCATCGTCACCATCATCACTTGTCTGACGCTGGACGCGCGCCCCGCTGATAACCCGATCAAGAAAGCGCGGCAACTGGTCAGGTTTTACACGCAGGAATTGAACATCAACTTCAGACACGTTGACGGTAACTACCGGCAGGCCGCCGTTCTGCTTCGCCGGTAGTACCATGCCGCGACTGGCGAAATAATAGGCGGGCGCAACGACGGGAGTAACCACCGCATAACGGCTTTCCTCATTCAGCTTGTGACCGGTCGCCGAGGACAGACCGGCAGCGACGCGAACGACATAGCGGGTATGCGGCTTGATGTGCGGGAAATACAATAGACGTGGGTTGTCGCCGACGACCCATGCGCCCTTGACCAGTGTGCCGCCGTCAATGACAACATCTTCGGGGGCGCTGCTGACCTCCGGCACGGTGTTGCCGTAGTGGTAGTAGTCGTCGTCCGATTCGCTACGCGGCTTGGGATCGTTGGGACGCGCCGGCATCTCGAAGACCTGAATCATGTCGTCGTAAGTCCTGCCTCTATCCAGAGGATGGGTAAAACTCAAAGCCAATGCCGGGGAGCCGTCAAATTCACGATTGCCAAAATCAGCAAGCTGAAAAGGCCCGGTGACGCTTCCGCTATCGTCCTGCTGGACAATCCGGGAAAAAGGCTCGGCGGAGCTTTCGCTGCTGTCATCCTGCTGCAATGTCCTGGCGACATAGAGACCGGACGCCGCGATGATGGCGACGATAAACAGCAACGGAATGATTCCAAAACCCTTACGCAAGACTGAACGCAACATTGACTTCTCCTTGAGACCCGGATACCAACTGGCGGCGGGCAAAAAATTAAAACATGAATTGTGACATGAACGTGGTTGTTCTGTGATGTTTCAGTAAGCTCATGTAATAAGCCCGCAAACCCCAACTCCCGCATTGCCCGCTACAGGTATCCTGTTTATAGTGGCTTCCGTAAATAATTGTACTTTCATCATTAAGGCACGGGTGTAGGTTGGGGTGAGCTTGCGAACCCCAACATGCGGCAATTGTGGGGGGCGCAGTGTTGGGGTTCTCTATTTGCCGTCTGCAAGACCTCACCCTAGCCTACAATTTGGCAGTCGTTTTATTTGCGGAAACCACTATAGGCGAAAACCCTTACTCCTTCCTGCCTGCTTCTTCATAAAGCGGCATAACTTTGGGCAGGGCTGCGTCAATTTCATGGATACGGTTCGCGCTGCTGGGGTGGGTGGATAGCCAGGTAATCGGCATACCGCCGCCTGCGGCAGCCATCTTTTCCCAAAGCGTGATTCCGGCTCTGGGGTTGAATCCGGCGCGGGCGGCAAGGTCCAGGCCAACAAGATCGGCTTCGCTTTCATCGTCGCGGGAGAATTTCAGGGTGAGAAGACTGCTGCCGTATTTAAATACCTCCGTATATTTGCCGCCGCCCAAAAATTGGCCAAGCAGGCTGGCGCCGACCGAAGTGGCCATGCTTTTCCCGATCTGGGCGCGAGCGTGTTCCCGTAGCGCGTGCGCGGCTTCATGTCCCATCACGATGGCAATTTCGTCGTCAGTCAGCTTGAGACTTTCGGTAAGGCCGGTAAAAAAGGCGATTTTCCCGCCGGGCATACAGAAGGCATTTACGGCGTCGTCCCTGATAAGATTGACTTCCCATTTCCAGTTTTGCGCCTCCGCGTTAAAGCGCGGCGCAAAAGCAATGACACGCCTGGCAATGGCGACAACCCGTTGCCCCTGGGCGGTGTCGGTGACAAGCGCGTTCTGCTTTTTCGCCTTCTGGATGAGGGTTTGGTATTCCTTGTCTGCCTCGCGTTCAAGCTCCCTGGCAGGCACCATGGCGCGAAAGGAAGACGTTTCGCCAACATCAATGCCGATAGTAGAAGGCGAGGAAGCGGACGCGCCCTTCCCGGAGACGCTGCCTGATGTCGTAACACAGGCAGATAACAGGGGAATAAAGAGCAGGAGCGCGAAGAGAGAGGCGCGGGGTTGCATGGCTTAATAATCCTGATTGTTGTTCCACATGTCTTGATTGAAGCGCACGACACGGTTTCGCCCGGTCTGCTTGGCCTGATACAGGGCGACATCGGCAAACTTCAGGGCTTGCCAGAAGGTCGCGCTGTCTTTCGGGTAGTCGGAAAGCCCGATAGAGATAGTTTTTTGCAGGATACTACCGCCGATATTGATACGGATTTTCTCGACGGCGCTCCGAATATTTTCGGCAACCTGATCGGCGTCCGGCTCCACCGTACCCTGCAACACGATAAGAAACTCCTCGCCGCCATAGCGTATAACCATGTCGGAAGAGCGCACAGACTGCTTCAGCACCCCCGCAAGCGCCTTCAGCACGGAATCGCCGGCGTCATGCCCGTAGGTATCGTTGACCATCTTGAAGTAATCCAGGTCCAGCATCATGATGGCCAGATGGATCTGCTGGCGGCGCACATTGGCCAGCAGGGTTTCGACATATTCCTCAAGGTAGCGGCGATTGTTGAGGCCGGTCATCGGGTCGTGCAGCGAGGATTCCTTCAGGGTTTCGGTCAGGCGGCGGGCTTCCAGCACCGGCGCGGCCTCGCGCAGATAGACATTGATGTAAGGCAGAGCCTCGGAAACCCTGTCCTTGTCATCTTCCCGGACGACGAGCTGGACGATGCTGCCGACCGTGCCGGACTGGACGACAGGGAAGCACAGATAACCGTAAGCGTGACCCTCGTCTGTGGGCGAGTTGAAGGCATAGCAGATGTCCGGCTGACTGATCCCATTGACCAGATGCCCGGTGCGGCGGGCGCGGCAGGTTTCAGGACGCTCAAGAATCTGGGGATTGCACCAGCGACAGGAGGCGGAAAGCATACCGTCCACGATGACCGTGCGCATTTCGTTCCGCCCACTCAACACTTCGTAGATGGAGAATTTGCGTAAACCAAATTCGTCCTGCAGGACGACGGAAAGGCGCTGGAAAATTTCCGCCTTGGCTTCGTCTTCTTCAATGGCCTGTTTGAAGTGGGAAGCCTTGGTCAACCCTCCCACCATGTCAATGGTTACCGTGAGCAGGTTTTCGTTTTCCCGCGCCTGCCGCCCGGTCAATTGCGATACCTGATTGCCGATGTGGTTCAAGCCGCCATCCAGAAAACGCATCAGGCGGTTCATCTCGGTGGCGATTTGCCCGATTTCATCGTTGGTTTTCTGGGTGATGTTTCCCTTGAAATTGCCGCTGGTCGCGCTGCGCACGACCTCTTCGACTTCATTGGCAGTCCTTGAAATCGGGTTCAGGATGCCGCGCAGGAAAAAGAAGAGGAAGAGCATGAACAACGCGACCGTGCCGACAACGCTGCATACGGTGATTACGGCCTGATTCTTGAGCTGGGTCAGGGACATGGTCATGGTTACCGCGCCCAGCACCTCGCCCTCTTGGACATTGTGGCACTGCATACAGTTGGGAGAATCTTTTGAATCGGCGATGTAGGGGATGGTGCTGCGAAAAATCACTTCCTTGCCTCGCTCGGTAATCTCATAGTCAGGTTCGCCTTTTTCCATGACCCGGATTTCAAACTCGTCCGGCAGAAATTCGCTGCTGTTGTTGTTTCCGAACTGCTCATTGACCGAGGGCGCGCGCACCACATAGGCGGACAGGAGGTCGTGTATCTCGGTAATGCGCCGCAGAAAGGACTGGCGGCGATCAATGACGCCGGTAATCATGGCTTCGGTCAGATGTACCCGAACGATTTCAGAGGCAATGCGGACGTGTTTTTGGGTAACGGCGACGGAGAAACTCTGAAAAGCATAGAGGCTGATGGCGGTAATGACGACAATCAGTCCTATGGCAATGAACGAGAAGAAGAACGAAATCTTTGAATTTAGACGCATTGAAGTTTCACTCTCTTATTACCATACGCGAAAAGTGGATTTTGCCAGTTTAATAAAATGTAGGGAAGAAGAACGGTCATAATATTTTCCCCAATTCCGGGAATCGTATTATGAGCGCTATTGGAGCAAATCTGGACAGGGCAATCGCGTTTGCCCTCCGGGGATTGAGCGGATATTTGGCCTGGAGCGCCGTTACCGGGATCGCCGGGCACCGGCCCGGCCTGAAGCAGGATGTCGCGCTGGCGCGTGGCGCTGTCGGATGTTCCTGGAATTGCGGTAATTACAATATGCGGCTTTTAAGGGGGCTGCGATTGCCTTGGATTTTTTTATCATACGCAGTAGACATCTTTGTAGAACAAGAGTAGATTTGCCTCTTGTTCGAGTTAGCGGACGGCATGGCAGGCAAGTTGAGGCGTCATGTTCCGCAGAGCTACAGGACAAGGCAACAAAAAATTGTAATAATTTGTAAAAATTCCTTGAAAAATCGGAAATGACATACACAATTTTTTTAAGCAAGC
>Ga0099364_10005735_pt1 | contig 18341 bp, 17 predicted proteins | sample TergutTh196P3_FD_73070 | JGI IMG/M metagenome (GOLD analysis project Ga0099364, IMG submission 73070) | Microcerotermes parvus P3 segment gut microbial communities from Pointe-Noire, Republic of the Congo - Th196 P3 | ecosystem: Host-associated > Arthropoda: Insects > Digestive system > Gut ...
TAAGAGCATGAGGATGTCGCCTTTTTTGTGGCGCTTTTAATAGTGTACACCCATTTTATCGGCGATTTTTCTCGCTTCCTCCAGGGTCTCCACGGTATTAAAGTCTATGTCAGCATATTTTCGCAGCGCCTCGACCATCGTAAGACGCACAAAGGGCTTGCCCAGGTCTATCATTTCCTCGCCGTATGGCAGCATCGTTGTGCCCAGGACATCCAGCGCCAGATGACGGATCAGGTTTTCGGCCAGTTCCATCATGCCTGCGTAGTCCGTATAGGCCTGATAAAGTTCCATCAGGGTGAACTCGGGATTGTGGCGGGTGCCCAGGCCCTCATTCCGGAAAACGCGCCCGATCTCATATACTTTTTCCATCCCGCCGATAATCAGGCGCTTTAGGTATAGCTCCAGTGAGATCCGCAGCTTGACGTCCTCTGAGAGGGCGTTAAAATGGGTCTCGAACGGACGGGCGGCCGCCCCGCCGGCGTTGCCAACCAGGACGGGCGTTTCCACCTCGATAAATCCCAGGCCGTCCAGGTAGCGGCGCATGGCGCTTATTATCCGCGAGCGCTTGATAAAGCTATCCCTCACTGCGTCGTTCATGATCAGGTCTATGTGGCGCTGGCGGTAGCGCAGGTCGGTATTCACCAGGCCGTGATATTTTTCCGGCATGATTTGCAGGCTTTTGGCCAGCAAGATTATTTTTTCGGCGTGGATGCTCATTTCGCCCTTTTGGGTGCGAAACACCACTCCTTCCACACCGATGATGTCGCCCACGTCGTATTTTTTGAAGGCGGCGTATGTGTCTTCCCCCACGCTGTCACGGGCAACGTAGCACTGGATGCTGCCGGACGCGTCCTGCACATTAATAAAGGAAGCTTTGCCCATCACCCGCTTGGCCATCACCCGCCCCGCGATGGAAACGGATGAGCCGGAAAGCTCGTCAAAACGTGCCTTTACCTGGGCGCTTTTGTGGCTTACGTCGTATTTTGTGACATGAAAAGGGTCCTTGCCCTCTGCTTGCAGGGCGGCCAGTTTTTCATGGCGGACTTTCAAGAGTTGGTGGATGTCTTGTGCGGGTTGGTTGTCCTGTGTGTTTGTTTGTTCGTTCATGGGGTATTCCTATGTTTTACACGGCGGGGGCAAGCCCCCGCCCTACGGGTTTTTGTTGTATATGGCGGGGGTTAATTCCTGTTGTGGATTTCCAATACCTTATATTTCAACTGGCCCACCTGGGTCTCCACGGTCACCGTTTCGCCCACCTTGCAGCCAAACAGGACCCTGCCCACCGGCGATTCGTTGGATATGCGCCCTTTCAGGCTGTCCGCCTCGGCGGAGCCGACAATCTTGTATTCTTCTTCCAGATTGGCATCTATGTCCAAAATCTTGACCTTGCAGCCAATGCTGATGCGCTCCAGGTCCACTTCGTCCTCGTCTATGACCTCGGCATTTTTGAGGATTTTTTCCAGTTCTTCAATCCGCGCCTCCAAGTCGCGCTGCTCGTCCTTGGCGGCATCGTATTCGGCGTTTTCCGCCAGGTCGCCTTGCTCCCGGGCTTCCTTAATCTTTTCCGCCACTTCCTTGCGCCGGACAATCTTTAGCTCATGCAATTCGTCTTCGTACTTACGCAAACCCTCGTATGTCAAAATATTTTTTTTCTCTTCCATGTGTTATCCTTTCTTATCCTTATCTGTGGTGTTCGTTAATTAACTTCGTCATTATAATGTTTTTTTATGGGGCTGTCAAGGAGCCCAGCACAGCTTCCAGTTCCGCCCAAGTCTCTATCATGCTGGCCCGGCGGCGCAGGCTGGCGCTGTGGGGGAGGCCGGCCGTGTACCAGCCAATGTGTTTGCGCATCTCACGCAGGGCCACGCGTTCGCCTTTTTTTTCTATCATCAGGGCCGTGTGACGGCGTATCATATCGACAATCTCGGCGGGGCCGGGGCGGGGATTTGCCGGGGCCGGAGTGTCGGCGGATTTTGACTTAACGCTAAGCTCCGCGAAAATCTCCTGAAACAGCCAGGGATTACCCCGGGCGGCGCGGCCGACCATGACCGCGTCGCAGCCGGTTTTTTCCATCATCGCGGCGGCGCTGGCGGCATCTTTCACGTCGCCGTTGCCAATCACGGGGATGGGCACGCTGTCCTTCACGGCGGCGATAATCTCCCAATCGGCCACGCCCGCATAAAATTGATCGCGTGTCCGCCCATGCACAGCCACGGCCAAGGCCCCGGACTGCGCGGCGATGCGGGCAATCTCAACCGCATTCACATTATCGGCGCTAAAGCCCTTGCGGATTTTCACGCAGACGGGTTTGCTTATCGCCCGGACAGTTTTTTCGATGATTTCACCCACGAGACGGGGATTTTTCATCAGGGCTGCGCCCTCGCCATTGCCCACCACCTTGGGCACGGGGCAGCCCATGTTTATGTCGAGAATGTCAAAGGGCCTCTCCTCAATCCGCGCCGCCGCCTCGGAAATAACATCTGCCTCGGCGCCAAACAATTGCAAGGCGATGGGCCTTTCCGCCTCGGATATGTCTAACAACTGCCCTGTTTTTTTGTTGCCGTGGAGGATGGCCTTGGCGCTGATCATTTCCGTATACAACAGACCCGCCCCCATTTCACGGCAAAGCAGGCGGAAAGATGAGTCCGTGATGCCCGCCATCGGCGCAAGGACTGTACGATTTTCGAGGCTTAGGTTTCCGATTTTCATGGATAGTTTTTTTCAAAGATAAGCCGCAGACCCTCCAGGGTCAGGTGCCTGTTATATACTTGGATGGCGTCACATTCCTCGGCGATAATACGCCCGATGCCGCCGGTCGCCACCACTTTCAGGTCCGCGTAGCCCGTTTCTTTTTTGACTTGCTTGATGATATAATCGGTCTGGCCAATCTGGCCGTAGACCAGGCCGGCCTGGATGCTGGACACCGTTTCTTGCGCGAGGATGGATTTGGGTTTTTTGATTTCCACCTCCGGCAGTCTGGCCGTGCCTTCCCACATCGCCTGGGCGGACAGGCGGATGCCGGGGGCGGTGATGCCGGCGGCAAAGCAACCGTCGGCGGTGACCAGGTCGTAGGTGGTGGCCGTGCCGAAGTCGAGAACGAGGATGGGCCCGCCGTATAGCTCATAGCCCGCCACGGCATCGACAATTCGATCCGCCCCGATTTCGCGGGGGTTCTCGGTGATGATTTTTAGCCCCGTCTTCACCCCCGGCCCGATGATGAGCGGCTGGACGCCGATATAGCGGACGAGCGCGCCGGTCAGGGCATGCATGACACCGGGTACCACACTGGCGACGCTGGCCCCACTGATTTGGCTTTTCTCGATACCGTTTATGTGCAACAGATCAGAAAAAATCATCCCGAACTCATCCGAGGTGCGGGCCTGCTTGGTGGTCAGGCGGAAGGTGGTGATGAGGGTTGAATTTTCATAGACCCCGCAACAGATATTTGTATTGCCGACATCGATGGTCAGTAGCATGGTGGTTTTCCTTTAAAAAACGTGCAATAATACAATTTCAACGACCGAAACAACTCCTGCCGCGTTTCGCGCACCTTCCCAATCATCAGGGCGCTGGATACCTCGTCATAATAAAAATCGTCTGCTTCGGACGCCGTTTCTAAAATGACCTCACCGTCGTCTGCGAAGCTGATGCTAAAAATGCCGCCCACTTCCTCGGTGAACAGGACGCAGAGGATTTTAAGCTCCGCCTGGATGGCGGCGGGCAGACTGGAAAAACGGTCGTTGAAATAATATTTTACGTCGTAGGCATTGGCGCCGCAGAGGACGCTATGGTTTTCCATGTTCTGCTCCCCCGATCCGTCATTGCGAGAAATGAGCGAAGCGAATGACGAAGCAATCCAGTAATGGTAACCTCCGAAAACCCAGAAGAACGCGGAGTTTGCCCCTGCCTCACAACGTCGCCGCTATCACCGCCTTAATCGTGTGCATCCGGTTTTCCGCCTGGGAAAAAACGACAGACTGCCGCGACTCAAAGACCTCGTTTGTCACTTCCATCTCACACAGGCCGTATTTTTCATACACATCCCGGCCGATGCTCGTTTTCGTGTCGTGAAACGCCGGCAGGCAATGCATGAATATGGCCTCCTTTGCCGCCATTTGCATCACATCCGCGCTCACTTGATAAGGCGATAAATCCTTTATCCGCTTTTCCCAGACCGCCTCCGGCTCACCCATGGAAACCCAGACATCGGTATAGACCACATGCGCCCCGCTGGCTCCGGCAGCCACATCCTCGGTCAGTTCTATCGTGGCACCGGTAGCGGCGGCAATGTCGCCACACTGCGCGACCAACTCCGCGCCGGGAAAGTATTCCTTGGCCGTACAGGCGACAAAGTGCATCCCCATTTTGGCGCAAGCTACCATCAGGGAATTGCCCATGTTATAGCGGGCATCGCCCATATAACACAGGCGTATGCCCTGCAAAGAGCCAAATTGTTCGCGAATTGTCAGCAGGTCGGCCAGCATCTGGGTTGGGTGGAATTCATTGGTCAGGCCGTTCCAGACCGGCACGGCAGAGTATGCTGCCAGTTCCTCCACGATCTCCTGGCCGAAGCCGCGGTACTCTATCCCGTCGTATATGCCGGATAATACCCGAGCCGTGTCGGCCACGCTTTCCTTGGTGCCAAACTGCGAGCCGGCCGGGTCCAGGTAGGTGGTATGGATGCCCAAATCATGGGCCGCCACTTCAAAGGCGCAGCGGGTCCGGGTGCTGCTTTTTTCAAAAATCAAGACGATGTTCTTGCCCCGGTGGGTCTCGGTAATGGCACCGGCCTTTTTCTTTTGCTTAAGCTCAGATGCCAAGTCCAGAAGATGGCTTATCTCCGATGGATCATAGTCGAGCAATTTCAAAAAATGTCTGCCTTTTAGGTTCATGTATTTACCGTTTCTTTCAACGCAGCGGCCAGACCGGCCAGGGCCTGTATCTGCGAAGGGATGATGATTTTGGTCGCCTTACCATCGGCGGCCTTTTCAAAGGCTTCCAGGCTTTTGATGGTGAGGACGGCTTCATCGGCGGCGGCCTCACGGATCATGCGGATGCCGTCGGCCGTGGCTTTTTGGACCGCCCGGATCGCCTCGGCTTCACCCTCGGCCTCGCGGATGCGCTTTTCTTTTTCTGCCTCGGCCCGCAAAATTGCCGATTGCTTGTCGGCCTCGGCCTCGAGAATCAGGGATTCTTTCTTGCCCTCGGCGACAGTGATATTGGCCTTTTTTTCGCCCTCTGCACGGGTGACGGCCTCACGGCGTTCGCGCTCGGCCTTCATCTGCTTTTCCATCGCGTTTTGGATCTCGGCGGGCGGGGTGATATTTTTCAGCTCAACGCGGTTTATCTTGATGCCCCAGGGGTCGGTGGCAATGTCCAGGGATGAGCGCATCTTGGTATTGATCGTCTCGCGCGAGGTCAGACATTGATCCAGTTCCAGGTCGCCGATGATATTACGCAGGGTCGTGGCGGTCAGGTTTTCTATCGCCATGATCGGATTCTCGACGCCGTAGGCAAAGAGTTTCGGGTCGGTGATCTGGTAAAAAACGACCGTGTCTATCCGCATCGTGACATTGTCCTTGGTGATGACCGGCTGCGGGGCAAAGTCCCCCACCTGCTCCTTCAAATTTACCTTGCGGGCAATGCGGTCTATCAGGGGAATCTTGAAATGCAGGCCGACAGACCAGGCCGATTGAAAGGCCCCCAGCCGCTCCACCACGTAGGAATTGGCCTGCGGGACGATTTTTATGCAAGTCGATATAAGCCAGATGATAAAGAGTATAATAATGATAATGGCTACTAATTGTGTGGGATTCATGGACACCTTCCTTTCTAAACTCTAACCTAAACTTCCTGGCTCTCCTTGGCGGGTTTTTCCTCAATAATCAGCTTCACGCCATCGACAGCCGTGACGACTCCCACCGCCCCGACCGGCAAGGTAATGCCTTCCTGTGCCGTGCGGGCCGTCCACTCCTGGCCGCCCAGCGTGACCTGGCCTATGCCTTGCAAATTATCTATTTCGCTGACGACGATGACATCGCGGCCGATATAGCTTTCCACATTCGTCCGCGCACGGTCGCGATTGAAATGCTTGATGGCCAGCGGGCGGGTAAAATAGAGCAGCAGTATGGAAACCGCCAGGAACAAGACCACTTGCAACCAAACCGGCGCATTGAAGACCGTCGCCAAGGTCGCGACCAGCGCCCCACCGGCAAACCATATCGTGGACAGTCCCAGCGTCGCCAGCTCAATAAGGACTAATACTACAAACAGCACGAGCCAAAAGACAATCATGTTCATATGGGCCACCTCCTTTACAATGCATAATTCATAATGCATAATTCATAATTCATAATTCGTACTTTTTTCTTCTTTATGACATTATACAATACTTTTACAAACAAAAGAAGAGCAACATTTTTGCCCTTCTTTGAATTATGCATTATGAATTTTTCTACCAAAATACATGGTCGCCGATAATGATGCCCTCATGTCGGCCAGCCCTGCGGAAACGGACTGCTCCGCCCACGGTCGTCTCGCCGTCTATGGCCGCCTGTGCCGCTTGAACGCAACTGGCCGGCACACCGCGTTCATAGGCGCGGGCGACCCTGCCATTGTGCGCCGGCGGGAATTGCCCGGATGCATGGATCACGGCATAGATGCTATTGGGGTACGCCCCGCTCCTTACGCGGTTCATGACCACGGCACCCACGCCCACTTTGCCTTCGTAGGGCTGGTTACCGGCCTCGGTGTAGATCAAAGCGGCCAGCAGCAAGAGCTCATCCGCCGAGGCGTCTACCCTGCCACGGTTGGCCGTGCGCTGCCGTTCACGTTCGGCGGCCTCGCGCATACGGATGGACTCTATTGTTTCGGCCTCATCTATATGGTATCTGACACCCACATAATCCGTCGCCACATAACCGATACCGCCGCCATACTCGACGCTGATCCAGTTCTCGTTAAACACTTCTATGATGGACAGGACATCATCGTAGCCAATGAGGCCCCAGATGTTTGCCGACAGGCTCGGCTCCTGACGGACACGCACGGCATCGGCTTCTACCAAGGCCACCCAGTTGCCCACTTCCTCGGCCATCGCCATCGCTGCCTCGCCGGTCAGCATATAGTCTTCCTTGGCCCAGCCGATAACATCGCCGGACTTGATTTTAATCCAACCTTCCACGCGTTCCAGGATTGTGCCGCCGCAGTCCTTGTAGAGCATGCCCACCCGTGCCGAATTCTCGTCGGCCTCCTCACGGACATTGAGCGCCTGCGAAACATTGGCCATCGCCAATTCCTCGCTGATGCGCTGCTGCTCCAACTCTATCTTCGCATTTATGTCCAGCGTTTCTTCTGTTGTTAAAACGGGCTTTATCGTATAGCTTTTATCATTGTAACCTAAATACGGCGAAATACCGACGCCCGAAAACAAATCATCGGTACCGACGGCTCCTATTTGCGACGTCCATATGAAGCTCAGGCCCAAAATCACGGCTAGCAGTCTTTTCTTACACATGTAAAACCTCAAAACCTATTTCCTTATGTCTGTTAATATTATGATGCTGGGGTCAAAAGTATTTGCCCCCAGCCGATACCACGGCTGGCTCCGCATTTCATGCTCCCGCCAGCCTAAAACACTCGAAATCCGCCCTAATCGGGCTACTTTCTCGTGTTTTGCGGGCCACAAACCCATGCTTTTTCATGCAAGCATGAAACGCATGGGCTTTTGACCCTAGTATCATATTATCCTTTCACCGACCCCAGCGTCAGACCCTTAACAAAATAGCGCTGGAAGAAGGGATAGGCGAAAATGAGGGGACCGATGGCCACCACGGCAATGGCCATGCGGATAGTCTCCGAGGGCAGATCCCGGACATTCACGGTGACACTGCCCAACTGCCCGGCCATGCGGGCCAAAAATTCCACCCGCTCAAGTATGCGTCGCAGATAATTCTGAATGGTGTCCAGGCTGTCGCTGCGGGAGTATATCAGCGGCAGATACCAGTCATTCCAATATATCAGCATCGAGAACAGGGCCACCGTGGCCAATCCGGCCGTGGACAGTGGCAGGGCAATGGTAAAGAAGGTGCGAAACTCACCCGCGCCATCCACCTTGGCCGATTCCAAGACTTCCTCCGGTATGGTCGTGCGGTAGAAGGTCCGCATGATAATGACATACCAGGCATTCATCAGGTAGGGAATAATCAGGACGGGCAGGGTATCGATAAGGCCCAGCACCTGCGAATACATGATGTACCAGGGCACCAAGCCGCCGGAAAAGAGCATCGTAAACAACACCAGCCAGGTGAAAATTTTGCGGTATCTAAAATTCGGACGAGACAGCGGATAGGCATACATCGCAATGACAAGGGTGGAACATACCGTACCCACCAGCGAAATAACGAGGGAGTTTTTAAACGCTGACAGTACGGCCTCACCCCGGGCGAACACCAGTTGATAGGCCGCCAAACTAAACTCCTTGGGGAAGAGGGTATAACCGTTTAAACGCAGGCTCATATCATCGGTGAAAGAGGCCATCACGACCAGCATCAGCGGGAGGATACAGGTCAGGGCGGCGATGATGAAGACGGTGTGGAACATCGCATTCGACACCTTGCTGATTTTGTGGGTGTTGCTATCTTCCATAGTCTTATGTGACTTGTGTTTTTTTTCTTTCGCCATACTTTTCTCCTTGCTTTTACCATCCTACGCTTTGGGCACCCCCATCCGGACGCTGCCTCAGTCATTTTATTTAGAAGAGGGCCGAATCCGGATCGATTTTTCTGACAATCAGATTTGCCACTATGATAAGGACGAAACCTACCGTGGACTGGAACAGGCTGGCCGCCACCGGCATCCCAAATTCGGTTGCCATGCGCATGGCGCGGTAGATGAAGGTATCCAGCACCTCCGTGACCGGAAAGAGGGTGGAACGGCCCATGGGCACATTATAGAACATACCGAAGTCTGAGTTGAATATCCGGCCCACGGCCAAAAGGCTTAGGATGATGATGATGGGGCGCAGCAAGGGAACGGTGATGTACCAGGCCTGTTGTAGCTTGTTGGCGCCGTCTATCATCGCGGATTCATAGTACTCTTGACTGATGCCGCTGATGGAAGCCAGGTATATGACAGCACTGTAGCCGGTGTATTTCCAAGCATTAAGAAATACCAACAAAGGCGGCCAAGCCCCCACCTTTCCGTACCAGTTCACCGGCTCCAATCCGAAGAGGGGCATGAGCATCGTGTTTATCGCACCGGTCGTTTGAAAGAGGGCGAAGACCAAATAGGACGCCACTATCCAAGACAGGAAATAGGGTAAGAATAATACCGTTTGATAAAATTTTGCCAGCTTGGGCTGTCTAATCTCATTGAGCATGATGGCGACCACCACCGGTATTATCATACCCATGATGATAAAGACCAGGTTGTAGGCGACAGTGTTTCTCAGCGTTTCCCAGAGACGGGGATTGCGGAACAGGAATTCGAAGTTCTTAAAACCCACCCATTCGCTGTTTATGATGCTGTTTATGAAATTATCCCGGTAGCGGTACTGCTGAAAGGCCATGATGGTACCCAGCATGGGAATGTAGTTGTTTATCAGCAGGACTAAAAATCCGGGGGCCAACATGACCAGGAATGGCCAGGTGGCGACTCTTTTTTGCTTCTTCTTTTTTTCACCACTAACTAATTTTGTGGCTTTTTCGGCTTTTTTTGCCATACGCTTTTCTCCCCACTTAGGCATGGTGGCATGTCATTGCGGGCCCGACCCGCAATCCCATCCATGGTCACATTGTACACAGATATATACTATAATACTACTATTTGGGGAAAAGTCAACAAACTTTCTTTCGTTTTTTTACTTTTTTTTACTTTTTTTACTTCGTCTCCTTCACATAAATGCCGACCCGGTTTGCAATGATATCCACGGTGTCCACAAGGCCTCTCTGGCCGGAAAAATACGCCCCCGCTTCTTCCTTGATGATGGCGTCTATCTGCTGGTCAAAAATGCGGATGGTGTCGGCCTTTTCAATGATGTCGAGGAATAGGCCTATCTCTGCGTCGCTCGCCCCCCGGATTTCGTAGCTTAGGTCCAGGCCATCGCCGGAGGCGCCAAAGTAACCGCCCGGCTCCTTGGCCCGTTTTATGATGGGCTCCAGGGCATCTTTGCGGATGGGATAATAAAAGGCGTCGCTTTCCTGCATTTCCTCACTGAGCAGAAAACTGATGAAGTCCCAGGCCGTGCCCATATGCTCACATTTGCTGCTGATGGCGATAAGTGCTTGGGAATAAATTAAATAACCATTGCTATTTTCCGACGGAAAACCGATGTGGCTGATCGGGCCGCCAAATATTTCCATTTCAAATTGGGTACTGGGGCCCGCCGCCCCGCGCATCAGGTGGATGTCGCCCGCGTTTACGCGTTCCATGATCATCCGCTCGTCCGCGTATCTGTCGGCGGCGATGAAGCGGCCGGAAAATTCCAGGATCTTTTCCACCAATTCCCGGTCGAAGCCATCGCCCACGCTCTCCCAATCGACCAGGCCATCACCATTGGCCATCAGGCAGATGTCGAGGACGGCCTCCTGGGTCGGGCGCTGGAAAATCAGGCTGTCGGGGAAACGCTCACAAAAGGCGACAAATTCATCAAAATCCCACTGCTCCATGCCGCCCAAGTCCGCCGCCTTGCCGTAAAGCGTCTCGATGGAAAAAGACAGCGGGATGCCGTAGAGCTTACCGCCCATCTCGTAGGCGCGGATGATGTTTTCACGGTAGTCGGCCATGTCAAAATCGGCGTCCGCCGCCAAAAAGGGATAGAGATCCATAAGCAGGCCGGCGGCACCGTAGGCCCCGTATGAGAGACCCTGGTGCATCAATAATAAATCCGGGCTGTTGCCGCTGATGATGTCCATGTTCAGTGCCCGCAGGCCCTCGCTGTGGTCGTCGCCGTAGGGCGAGCCATATTGTTTGACCGAGACCGTCACATGGGGATTATCCTGGTGGAAGGCATCCAGCGCCGCGTCGAGGACCGTGCCGCTCCAGCCGACCACGCCAATCGTGACATCGCCGACGCCACCACCGGCCACTAATTCCTCCCAGGCGGCAGCCGACGCTTCGGCAGCGACCATATCCGCGTCGCCTTGCGGACGGACTATTTTATAGGCCACGTCCTGTGGGTAACCGACGTCACCGCCCCCGCTCCCACGGGTGGCCACCAGCATCCAGCCGTCCGTACCCGGGTCGCTGCTGTTGAGGGGGTAGACCGTGTCCGCAGCTCCGGAAAAGCGGCTCCGAAGCTCCGCCCAGAGGAAGCGTTCAAGCATCACATCATCGGCGATAACATAATCATAAACGCCATCCGTGTTGGCGACAAACATCGTCCCATCGGCGTAGGCATGCATCCCCAACCATGCTTTCTCGAAGCTATATGCCGTCAGGTCCGCGTAGCGGCGCAGCTCCCCTTGCACGGGGTCAATGAGGTCGGCCACGTATGTCTGCTGCCCCCGCCCATGTATGGCATCCAGGGTGGGGTAATGATGGACGAGGACATCGCCTGCGTCGTTTTGGAAAAAGAAGTTGAAACCCAGCATCGGGGTTTGCAAAAGCACTGCCCCCGCCGGATCCATCACAAAGAGCTCATAGACATCGTCGCGCGCAAAGTCGTAAAACATGCCGATATAGGCATTGCCGCGAACGTCCACGGCAAAATCCAGCACCAGCTGCGCCATCCCCTCGCCTATCTCGGCGGGCAGGGTGGTGGATTCGATGACCGCGCCATCCGCATCCAGGCGGTGCCAGAACATATCATAAAATTCCCAATTTTCACCCCACGCTATCGTCAATATGTGCAGGCCACCATTGGCATCCACGGCCACTTGCTGCGAGGTCTGTTCGGCGGGGATGTCCAGGGGGAGTATCACGGGTGTGTCGGGGTCATGCAGGTCGATTTGCACGAGCAGCGGTTTTTCGTCCTCCACACAGATGTAGTATAGATAGTTTTCATGGACGGCCTCGTCGTAGATCTGCTTATACAATGCCTTTAGCGGCACGGCCATGTAGGCTACGCCATCCGTGGCGGCCCGGACGGCCTGGCCTTCGTTCGTCGTGTTTGCCACCGTGGTGTCGGTGCCGACTGTGTCGGGCGTGTCCGTCCCGGCTTGGCAGGCGGAACAGAGCAGGGCTGACAGCATAAAAGCCCCGGTTAAAATCTTCGCTATTTTATTCATGCTAACACCCATGCCTTTCTGATAACCTGCGATATTTGGGCCGTAGGCACAAATTCGCGCGTGAAGCTTTAGCTTCACGCCATCCCTCCTTGTGAATCACGAGCCCGCACGGAAATTGCTCCATGCCGTCATTGCGGCCCCCGAGCCGCAATCCCTTCATCCACCATGCTAACACGATATTTTTCGCTTGGGAATAGGGGTTGGTGTGAATTAAGACAATGCAAAAGAAAGATTAAAGATTCCTTAAGAAAACGGAATTGGGGCGACATCTGAACTGTAACACCGGTAAAGGTGCGTGACAGGAGTTTTCGGAGGTTGCCCTTTATATCTCAAGCAGTATGTGTCAAGCAGTATGTGGTATAATAATAGAAAAAAGAAAGGAGCGTGATGGCAATGGCACAAATATATCAAGGTCAGCTTTTGAACAAGCGCTTTTTCCCTGATGACATAAAGGTCAAGATGCCGGCAGCGGGACTTGAACCCGCACGCGGTTACCCGCAACAGATTTTGAGTCTGCCTCGTCTGCCATTCCGACACGCCGGCTTGTTTGTAACCCTTGGTATCATACCATACTATCCATATCCTGGCAAGCAGAAATTAGCGCGGGATAAAATGGGCCATTATCCAATGTCGCCATATAATCCCTGGCGGTTTCAGCACGTCGAATGAGTTCGACCTCGCCGCTTTCCCTTAGCAATAACTCGGCGGATTTTAACTTGCCATTATAGTTATAACCCATGGCGTGGCCATGTGCACCCGTATCATGGATGTAGAGCAGATCGCCTTTTTCCACCATGGGCAGCTGCCGGTCAATGGCAAATTTATCATTATTCTCGCACAGGCCACCCACTACATCGTAGACATGATCATGGGGCAGACCCTCTTTGCCCAACACGCTGACATGATGATAGGCCCCGTACATTGCCGGGCGCATCAAATCCACGGCGCAGGCATCCACGCCGATATATTTTTTGTATATGTTTTTCTCATGGATGGCCTTGGTCACCAGGGCCCCATACGGCCCTGTCATAAACCGCCCCATCTCGCTGTATATCGCCACATCCCCCATGCCGGCCGGAACCAGAATTTCTTCATACTGCCGGCGCACCCCTGCACCAATCACATGGATGTCATTGTCCGCTTGCTCCGGCAGATGAGCCACGCCCACCCCGCCCGAGAGATTGATAAAGCTAATATGTGCGGCTGTTTTATCACGCAGCAAAACCGCCAATCTAAATAATTTTTCAGCCAGCATCGGATAATAATCGTTGCTGACGGTATTACTGGCGATAAAGGCATGGATGCCAAAATGCTTCACCCCTTTTGCGGCCAGCATCTTAAATGCATCCATCATCTGTTCCTGGGTCATGCCATACTTCGCTTCGCCGGGATTATCCATGATACCGTTGGCCATCGCGATACGCCCGCCGGGATTATAACGGCAGCTCATCGTCTCGGGGAGGGAGCCGATAATGCCCTCCAGATAGGGAATATGGCTAATATCGTCCAAATTTATGAGCGCTCCCAGCTTATGTGCGTAGCGATAATCCAGCTCCGGGGTTTGGTTGGATGAAAACATCAGCATGTCGCCGCGTATCCCCAGGGCATCACTAATCATCATCTCTGTGAGGGAGGAGCAATCCGTACCACAGCCCTCCTCGTGCAAGATTTGGATCAGGCGGGGATTGGGGTTGGCCTTCACGGCAAAATACTCGCAAAAACCGGGATTCCAGGCAAATGCCGCCCTGACGGCGCGGGCGTTTTTGCGGATGCCGGCCTCGTCGTATATATGAAAGGGGGTAGGATATGTTTTACTGATTTCCAGAGCCATTTCACGGCTTATGAAGGGTGTTTTAGTCATGTAATTGCCTTCCGTTCCTGTCATAATTGCCAGTCTATCGCTTGTTCCCCATTGGCCAAAAGAAATTCATTGGTTTTACTAAAGTGCCGACAACCAAAAAATCCATTGTGGGCCGATAGGGGGCTGGGATGGGGCGCTTCCAGTATCAAATGCTTCGGATTGTTTAGCAATGTCTTTTTCTCTCTTGCCATGCGACCCCAGAACAAATATACTATCGGCTTATCCACTTGGTTTGTGGTCCTGATAATGGCATCAGTAAAGTTCTCCCATCCTTTGTGCTGATGAGAGAGCGCTTGATGGGCACGGACAGTGAGAATCGCATTTAACAATAGCACCCCTTGGTCGGCCCATTTTTTCAAATGACCATGCGCGGGCATGGAACAACCCAAATCATCGCTCAACTCTTTATATATATTCTTAAGCGACGGCGGCAGCCTGTCCCCATTTTGAGGCAACACCGAAAAAGAAAGCCCGTGGGCCTGGCCTTCGTTGTGGTAGGGGTCTTGTCCCAAAAGTACTACTTTCAACTTGCTTAGCGGACACAAATGCAAGGCGTTGAATATGTCCGCCGCCGGTGGATATATCCGATAGTGCTCATACTCGCCTTTCACAAAATCATATAACTTGCGATAATAGTCTTTGCCAAATTCATCCCGTATGGCCGGCAGCCAGTCATTTGTTATCATCTACTTAATCATCTGTTGAATCATCTACCGCAGGCACTATATCAGGAAAATAGACAGCTTCAGCTATTTCGTGGAGCGTCTGCGTGTACTGTTCCGCATTAAGCGCCAAAATCTCACGCGCCCTGCTCTCCGACATCCCATATTCATCCGCTAAAATGCGCAGAATCTCTTGATATGTGGCTGCCAGCTGCGCATCAGCCCCATACAGCTCGCCGATACGCAGGGCATCGTAGCGGTTTAGGCCCAGCAGCAGGGCATTAAGTGCCTCCGTCTCCATTCCCAGCGACTTATTGACACTATACGCATCCAGTCTGCGCTCCATAATCAAAATCACTTCCGCTTGATGGAACAACAGCTCCTCGTCGGGATTTTTGCTCTTACCATAGAGCAGATTATATACGCCGTCATAATCGCCCGCTTCAAATGCGGTCACGGCTTGTGCGCGCTCCAGGCTGTCGGGAATCAGCATTGTGAGCGCGACCAGGGCCGCCAATAAGGAGGCCGAAAACGTAAGCATCAGCAATATATTCTTTTTAGACACCCGCTTTGTGGGCTTGTCCGGCTCTTCTGGTTCCTTGGGAGCTTTTTCTTTTTTAGGTTTTTTTTCTTTAGGCGGCTTTTCTTTCTTTTCCTTGGGCGGCTTTTCTTTCTTTTTCTTTTTTTTTGCTGCCGCCTCATCTTCTGCTTCCAGCTCGCTTAGCAGTTCCAGATTTTCAACGGAAATAGTTTGAACACCGGCCGTGTCTTCTTCCCTTTCATCGTCCGACTCAGTCAGGGCCTTAAATACGCGGGAGAAGACACCGGCCTTTGACTTTTGCGTTGAATGAACGTCCAGCCCTTCCGGAGACAGCGTCATTTCCTCACCGTCTTCGGGCATATTCTTTTTACGCAGCCTAAACTTTTTTGCCACCTTTTTCTTTTGGGGCTTTTCCTCACTGCCATCAGCTTTATCCGCGCCGCCCAGCAAGGCTAAAATATCATTGCCATCATCATCGTCGCTTGCATATGCAGGCGCACCGTCCAGCAAAGACAGTAAATCGTCTTCGACCGCTTCGCCGCTGTCATCTTTATCTAAAAGCGTTTTTATGTCTGACAAATCCGCGTCTTCGCCCATGCCGGCCAGCAAGTCGTCTATGCCCATGTCATCCGACTCGGCCAGCATGTTATCCGACATCTGCTCATCCGGCAACAGCGCGGACTCGTCCGGCTCCGGTAACTCCTCTGATCCCAGTAGAGCATCCAGCAGTGCGGTCTCTTCTTCCGGCTCCAAAAACTCCTCCGGCAACTCGGACTCTTCTTCCGGCCCCAAAAACTCCTCCGACAACTCGGGCTCTGCCTCCGGCTCCAAAAACTCCTCCGGCAACTCCGGCTCTTCTTCCGGCCCCAAAAACTCTTCCGGCAACGCGGGCTCGTCCGGCTCCGGTAACTCCTCTGGCTCCAATAGAGCGTCCGGCAGCGCGGGCTCTTCTTCCGGCTCCAAAAGCTCTTCCGGCAGCGCGGGCTCTGCCTCCGGCATATCCAACATATCAAGAAAAGCCGATATGTCGTCAGACGCTTCGGCCTCCCCTGTCGCCTCCGCACTCAGCGCCGGCGTTTCACTCTCCATTACATCTCTCAGCAAGCTGTCGAGATATGCTTCGTCCATTGGTATTTTCCCCTAAAGAGCGGAGACCAACTCATCCACTGTCCTAACCAGATTGGCAATCTCCGGTTTTGTCAGCTGGGCGTTGGCCCCAACCGTTTCACCTTTGCGGCGCATATCATCATTAATCAAAGACGAGAATATTATAATCGGAATATCCCTGGTCTTGGGATCGGATTTTACCAGCTTGGTCAGCCTGTGGCCATCCATGATGGGCATCTCAATGTCTGTTATGATACATTTTACATAGTCCGAAAGGGTGTCATTCATCAAGCAGTCTTGGATAATGTCATAGGCTTCCTGACCATTTTCCGTATGAATCAGATTGTGGTAACCCGCCGCTTTCAAGCAGTTCACAATTAGCTTGTTGAGCAGGGGGGAATCCTCGCAAATCATCAACGGAATATTACTCCGATTGCGCTTGCCCATATCCTCTATCTCCGACACTTTAAGGCCGGCCTCGGGATTTATGTCCGAAACAATCTTCTCAAAATCAAGAATGATAATCAGCTTATCATTGATTTTTACAATACCCGTGGAGATGCCGGACTCGGTAGAGGACATTGTGGAATCCGGCTTGATGATTTCCGTCCATGACACGCGGTGAATACCAATCACTTCCTCCACATGAAAAGCAATGTCCAGTTTGTTAAAGTTTGTGATGATGAAACGGCCATCCTTCTCGGACATCCCGCGTTGTAAGCAGTTGCGCAGATCTATGGCCGTGATCATCCTGTCACGCGGCATAAAAATACCTTCGACGCTGGGGTGGGAGTTGGGAACCGGCGTCACCTCCTGCCAGGGGATTATTTCTGAAATTTTTGCCACATTTATGCCGTATGAGTTGCCCGACAACAAAAATTCCAGTACCTCCAGTTCGTTTGAGCCACTTTCCAGTAAAATATTAGTATCCATGTCCTGTCCCTACCTTTCAAAAACTCAAAGCCACCTTGGTTTGAGTATAACATACAAAATCACACACCACAACACAAAAAACTGCATGATACTACCATAAATGGATAAGCAAGTCTCCTTCATCGCTGTGTACCCGATACTCCAGGGCACTGATTGTATCGGCGTCTTGCGCCGGAATCTCACACATGGACACCAAGGTGAGCGTCTCCTGGGCCGGCACATAGTCTTGGAACAAGGATAAATCATTGGGCAGCATCGTGAGCATGGCATTTTCCACATGCTCCAAGCCCGTATTGCCGCTACTATAAACAATCCTTATCCGCAGCATTTTATCCAGCATATTCAAATAAATATCCTCGCCGCTAAGGTTTGTCACCTCAAACTCCACCACCAACAGTTTGGTTTGCGGCGATGCACCGACAAAGAAATACACATCACCCGGCGTCACGGCCGTGGGGTACTCATCTGCCAGTAAATACTGGCTATAGCGAAATGCCAGACCATCCACGCCCACCATTTCACTCATGTCGCTAAAAGTAGGCTGGGTATTATCTATAATTTCCGGCGTGTTTACGTCGTCCGTACCGTCCGCGCCCGTACCGTTCGCGTCCGTGTCGTCGTCCGCCGGAATGTCTGGCGGCAGGGGATCTGGCACAACTTCTGCTTCGGGCTGCGGCAAATCAATCGCCACCAAGCCATAGTCATAGCCGCGGGCATGCTTAAGCAGCAGATCAGCCGAGTATTCGACAATCTGGGTGTGTTGCAGGGCTGTCATTTCCAGGGCGTTCGTGCAGCCGGACATGAACAGGGCCGACAGAGTGAGCGTCAAAATTATCTTTTTTACATACCTGTGCGTCCGCTTCATGATTTCAGTATACTCCCCTTCGCTTGCTTTTTCAATAGGCAACCTCCGAAAACTCTGTTGCGCAGATTTGCTGCGAATTTTGTCGCAATTCGAAGCCAAAAAACGTAGGCGTAGCATGCGCTGTCCCATGCTTCGCATGGGTGGC
>Ga0099364_10005736_pt1 | contig 18336 bp, 13 predicted proteins | sample TergutTh196P3_FD_73070 | JGI IMG/M metagenome (GOLD analysis project Ga0099364, IMG submission 73070) | Microcerotermes parvus P3 segment gut microbial communities from Pointe-Noire, Republic of the Congo - Th196 P3 | ecosystem: Host-associated > Arthropoda: Insects > Digestive system > Gut ...
GATTAATGATTAATGGGTAAATTTTCATTATTGCTTGGGTGTGATTAGAATAACATGACTGTTTCATAATGATTTTTTTAATAATTTAAACTATTGGAATTTGTATCCCATTCCGGAGCACTGGGAGTTCGTGGGCATAAAATTAGCGTCGAAGGACGGGTCTACTTCAATCGAACCATTCTCGCCATTGATATGCGTCTTCCATGCAGCAAGCGTTGCATCAGAGAGGTTACTACTCGGACGATTATCGGTAAAAGTGGCGCTTCGACCGATTACATAGTAGCAATTATCATGCATCTTTGGATTGCCATCTAAGGCGGAGATATCGCGCGATGGGTAAACGTCGCCTGGCCTGACATATCGAATGTCTATTATCCGATTGGTGTAGGTAGAAGGCTGGCTTACAATATTGTGGTGTATGTCAGGGTTGATGTTGGGAGGACAGCCGGTCGGGTTATTCCAGTCCTGTGTAGCCACGCCAAAGTAAATAGGGCTGTGATATTTCAGCCTGCCGTTGACTGCATTGACTATTGTATTGTTGTAGACCTTGGCGTCCTTGGAAGCATATAATCCGATACCTTCCCAACCAGCATTGATAATCAGGTTATTACGTACCGTACCGCTAATATTCTCATAATAGTTCGGATTCGCCCTACGATCAAAATACTGAGGACTGGTATCAAAACCTAACATGATACCGGCTGCATTGGTGCGTTCAATACGGTTATTTTCAATCACTACATCGGTAGCTCCGCCTTTGGCGTAAATGCCGGTGCTGCAAATATCATGGATATAGTTATTGTGAACATGCATCTTGTCGCCGTTGACATTGTCAATTCCTTCGGCATTATTTTCACCCGTATCAAAGTCGGCCCTGCCGGCAAATTCCCGCCCTGAATTATAGATTTCGTTATAACGGATCGTAATGTTTTTACAGCCGGGTTTGACTTTAACAGCATCGTTTCTCGAATCATGCAGTATGCAATCCTCAATGATGATGTCGGATGCGCCGCTCCGGTCAGCCTGCCCCCATTCCCATTTTGTTTCAAAACAAATGGTGTAAAACCCGCCTTTTACTTCGACGCTTTGTAATTTGCAGCCTGTCACAGTACCACCGGTATCGCTATCTTGCGCATAAAACTCAACCCCTGAATGTTCCTGATTTCCAGGATTATAGGTTGTAAGGTCAATAATCGCCCATTCGTCTTTGGCCGACTTGATGGTGATATTTGATTTTTGAACGCGCACATAACGTCCTTCTTTATACGTGCCCCCGCGTAAGATAATCGTGGAGCCGGCTTGAGCGGCTGCCAAAGCGGTGTTGATGCCTTTATAGGGTCTGTCTTTTGAACCATCCGCATTACTGTCATCGCCGTTGGGCGCAACATAGATGCCGTTTGCAGGGTCATCGCCGCCGACGGCGAAGCGTGGGCCGACCTCACCAGACAGTTCTTGTGTATCTTCTCCGTCCTGCTCTCCGTTGCATCCCATTATCAGCAGGAAAAATAGCAATCGTAAAAAATTTTTCATAGCGTCTGTCATCTAATGAATCACGCCGCAAAGATAAGTATAAAAATAATCCCTGTCAATCATATAAATATATGATTTTTTATGTCAGGGGGACGGAGGAATTGACATTATGTCAATTCCTCCGTCCCCCTGACATAGAAATTGTCGTACCGCTTCCCGGCGTTGATTGAATGTTTAATTCCATCCCGATTTGTTTTGCGCGACGCTTCATGTTGGAAACTCCGTTGCGTCGACTCCGTTTGGAAGGGTCGAAGCCGCAACCGTTGTCGGTTATTTTTATTTCTAATTGTTTATGGTTCAGTACAAAGGCTACCGCTAACTGCGAGCAACCCGAATGTTTGACCGCATTATTTATGGATTCTTTGCTAATCAGGTAGATATTCCGTCTCTCGTCCATCCCTAATTTCATCGTATAGATGGTTTCGTCCACATTCATATTGAATGTGATATTTTTCGATTCGCATAAAGGGATCGCATTTTCGCGCAGGCGGGTGATTAAGTTCGAAAGGGTATCATTTTGAGGATTGACCGACCAGATAATATCGTCCATCGAATTGAGTACGTCACGCGAATCAGCGCCTATTTTACCCAACGCCTTTATTAATTCGGCTTCCGTATCAGTCCGTCTTGCCAGATCACTAATCAATGAGATGCTACTTAATGTTGATCCGATGTCGTCGTGCAGGTCGGATGCAATCCGCGTCCGCATCCGCTCCATCTTGATCAACTGATTCATCCGGTATTTATAGAAAGAGTAGAGCAGGGTTGCTATTCCGATGGTAATGAGCAAATAAAACCATATCGTCTGGTAATAGGGCGGAAGAACGCGAAAAAAAAGCGACGTCTCCCTGCCAACTTCAGCCTGACCGCCAACCATGGCAGCCCGTACTTTAAACGTATATTTGCCCGGATTAAGCGTTGCAAACTCCACAAATCCCCTGTCCGACAAGAGACTCCAATCATTGTTGACATCTTCCAATTTATACTGATACCTGACGTTGTCGGCATTTCGGAACGTTATGGCGGCATATTCTATCGTCAGGTTGTTTTGTTCGGGCGCGAGGCGGAAGTTGTTTGAATAAGTGGAAATTTTTGAATCCGTAACGCCGTTTATTAATAAATTGGTAATAAGTACTTCCGGCGCCGGTTCAGCTTTTTCTTTATAAAATTGAGCCTGCGTGATGAAGATACCTTCGTCGGTTAATAGGTACAATCTGTCGCCTATTTGCAGAGGCGATGAAAATATCCCTTCCATTCGCGGATTGACATCATACTTGTTGATGGATTCAACGCCCAGACTGTCCCTGCTTAGAATACTTACTCCTAATTGCGTTAAAAACCATACCCTGCCCTCATCATCAAACGTTATCCCATACACATTGTTGGTTAATAGACCGTCAGCCGTAGAATATAATTTGGAAGAAATCACGCCGCTACTGTCTATGAGTAGTTTATAAACGCCTGAGTACAAAGACGAAACCCAGAGATTCCCATCATTGTCTAAAGCGATATCCCGTATCTGTGTCGTTACAAAGGCGGAATCGGCATTACGCGATTTGTACTCTGTTATGTTATCAAATACAATCCTGTTTTTATCGGGACGGGATATGACACCGCGATAAAGTCCGTAGGAGTAATCGCCGCACCAGTAGTTACCATAATTATCGCGAATCATTCGGCGAGGGCTTAACGATACGGAATCGGCATGGTTAAATGTTACCGGCAGGAATTGCCCGTTGAAGTAATTACACAGTTTTGTCGCGGAACAAATCCATACGCCGGCGCTGTCTCTTGTCATTGCATGTAAAAGCCCCGGTATATTATATTTTGAATAATCGGCTACCTGTTCGATTTTTCGCATATCAGGCAACGATTTTGAAATGGGTAGCCGGAAGAATCCTATATCGTTGGATATCAACACCTCGGAATTATATATCTCTAATAACCTGATGCCGGCTATTTCTATGGGCGTTCCGCTTAGACTGAGCGGAATCAACTCGTCGTCCTGATAAATATAAATGGCGCTACGCGAAAATATCCATATACGTTGAAACTCGTCTACTGTAATATTAGAGGCATCTTTAAACAGGACACCGTTATTGGCAATGGCGAAATTGTCGAAATCCTTCACCATGGTGACGCCATTGATTGTACCAAACCAGTAATTGTCTTCTTTGTCCTGCAATATACAATATACTGATGAGGAGATTAATCCGTTTTCTTGAGTGAGATGCAACGTAATCGAGTCTCCTTTTGTCCTGAAAACGCCGTAAGAATCGGTAGGTATCCAAAGATTACGTTCATTGTCCAAATAGATTTGATTGATGTAAATATCTTTCAACTGCTGAAACGGCTGTTCAATTATATAGTCGGTGTCCCAACGGTAGGGTGACTGCCATTTAATCCTGTAATAACCTTGGATGGTTGCCACATGCAGCGTCCCCTCATCATCAAAAAGTATTTTACCGATAACTATATTTTTTAGTTCGGGAAAAATAACCGGCACATATCCCGTGTCGGAGGGTTGCATAATTCCTATCCCCAAACGCCCCCCAAACCAGATGCGGTTATCCTTATCAAGTTCTAATGTGTTAAAAATGTTAAAAACGCTTCCATAATCATATAATTGAACCATCTCACCATCTTTTATACGATAGAGTGAACGCGCTACACATGCTAAAATGCTGCTATCCGGACAATATTTAACTTCTTTGAACATATTTCGCCCTATTTCGACGGTCTCTCCCTCCAAAAATTGTTCAAACCGCCCGTCATCCTGCTGAATAAATACGCCTTGCATGAAAGATGCAGGAATAATAGTTCCCTCCGGCGTTGTTTCAATATAAGGTAATACCGTCGGATTGTCGTAAATCTCCGGTATGGCTTTGTGAAAGAATGTTTTGCCGTCGAAACGGGTAAGCCCTAAAGAGGAGGCTATCCATATATAACCGTTCTTATCCTGCGCCATCGAATATATGTCATTCGCCAGCAATCCGTTTTGTGTGGTGTAGTTCTTAAAGATAAAATATTTGCCCGGCGAAGTCTCCGACGTCTGTCCAAACGCCGATTGACCGCCCGCCAACAGCGCCAGCAACAAGAAAAAAGCAATCTTCAATAATGTTTTCATGTTATTATTTTTTATGTCAGGGGGACGGAGGAATTGCCATAAGTTTTCTCAACCTTTCTCTATTGACTTCTAAAATCGTTGCGATTCTTCTTAAACTGATTCTACATCTGCTCATTAATTCTTTTGTCATTTTTATGAGTAATTCATCGTCTTCTGATAATCTGGTTTTTGATAATCCATATTTATCGGTGAGCTCACTTACGACCTCACTAATATTCTCAAATCCTTTATCCTCGCAATCAAGCCAATCGGTATCGTTCTCTTTGTTCATAATTGATTTTATAAATGAAGGACTAATATCATAATACTTTTCTGCCTCTTTAAAATCAACGATCCCCCAACCTGATAAATAATTTTGATAGCTTGAATAATCATAATCCTGCGCATTTTTAACAATGCCGGCTTTTACGGGATTATGATGAATATAAGCAAGACAATTCAAAAGATATTGTTCATTTTGAATGACTTCACTTCTAAACCTGTCTCTAAAAACATAACCGATTCTGTCGTTTTCATTGTTAAAATACCTTGCATATTCAGCATTAACAATTTTCATATATTCAGCGATAAGAGCAATGTTTTCGGCCGATAACAATAAATGAGCATGATTATTCATCACGCAAAACGCGAAAATATAAACCTGTTTTTTACTTTTGGTTTTCTCAAGACAAGTTAAGTAATACCCTTTCGTCTTATCGTCGGGGAAAATTTTTTCTTTTGCTATCCCCTGAACCATAATGTGAAAATAGTTGCCTACTAAGTTTTTCCTTGCAATTCTTCCCATAATTTATAAACTGTTCTTTATATGTTAATTTCTCATTTTCCCCAACTTTTATGTCATTTCCTCCGTCCCCCTGACATAAATTTTTTTGCAAAAGTAAGAAAAAATCATTTATCAACAAATATTTTTGTAATTTTGTCGCGTCTTCTATTAATTCATTACTACTATGACTGAAAAAGAATTGATGATGCGGAAAGCAATAAACCTGTCTATCAAAAATGTAAAGCGAGGCGGAGGTCCTTTTGGGGCGATAATCGCAAAAGAGGGTCAGGTTATTTCTTCCGGCGTAAATTTAGTTACAAAAAATAATGACCCAACCGCACATGCTGAAATACAAGCCATTCGCAAAGCGGCACGCAGGTTGGGGACATTCAATCTGTCCGGTTGTGAAATTTTTACATCATGCGAGCCTTGCCCCATGTGTCTGGGAGCTATTTATTGGGCGCATTTAGATAAAATATACTACGGAAACAACAAAACCGATGCTAAAAATATCGGTTTTGATGATTCGTTTATTTATGATGAATTAAAATTAAATCTTGCTGACCGAAAAATTTCAGTCACACGTCTATTACCCGACGAGGCAATTTGCGCTTTTGAAGACTGGGAAAATAAAGCTGATAAAGAAGCGTATTAATGTCAATTCCTCCGTCCCCTTGACATAATTTTTTTCGTCCAGCCGGAACTGCCTCTTATGAAAATTATTTCGCCTTCGTTCCGATTTATGGAATGACTGACCGCTCCTGACGGTTTTTGGATGCTGAAAAGTAACTCGCCGCGGACTGAAAAGGCTTGCACTGTTTCTGCATACGGACTTTGGATATGCAGGACGCCATCATACATATATGCGCTGGCTTCTGATATGAATGAAGGTCTGACAGTCTGATTGTCTGTCGGCAGGAGATTCTCTATACGGGCGGCCAATGTCTTCCGGGCATTGTACAGGGCCGTCACATTGCGGGAGAAATTCCGCACATCGGTTACCATTCCTTCCACTATTCCGTCAGCAAATGCCTTGTCGCCTAATTTCTCTAACATTGAAAGATAAACATAGTCTTCGATGCCTTCACGAAGCAGTTCAAACCGGATTGACGTGACAGGACCGTCCACATCGGGTTGGCCTGTATAAGTCTTTGCAAAATCGCCGGGGTACCACACCGAACCTTCGCCGTTCAGCGTCCAGCCTTCGCTACAGTCGACGCCGTCAAGAAAGGTATTCGCATCAATCCATGGATTCGACGTCTCCTCCCAAAAGTTGAATGCCCAGTACAGTATGCCGTCCATATCATAACGGGCGGTGATCCAGGGAACCATCACCAAATCCATGGCCGGCGCGTCAATGAAATAATTAGGCTGCGGATAAGTCTGGTCGCAGGAGATATACCATGTCAGTTCACCGCCTTTGGCCTTTTCTTCCATTATCGTCCGCCGGATGTCGGGGTCGGTCAGGTGGTTTCCGTGGATGGAATAATTATCTACATATCCCTGGAAAACACCCCATTCGGGATGGTTTTTCGGTGGTATGGGCGTTTTGGTTACTAAAAACGGAACGCCTGTAGTAGCCTCCTTCACAAGGGTAGCCCATCTGCGGGTATCTTCATAAGCCTGCTGGGAGTTAGGCTCGTCAATAGGACTGTTGAACACCAACTTGTCGTGCCAGCCGTTTTGAGTAAAATAAGTCTCTACCTGCGACAGATACGATTTTACAAAGTTGTTGAATTCCGGCGAAAACTGCGCGGCTGAAATCTGCCTGCGGAGGCTGTAGGGGAAGGTGTTGAAAAGAACACGCTTGGTTTTCAGCGTGTTCATGTAATAGAGATACCTTTCATGGTTAAACCTCACTTCCACCGAACCGCTTCTCACCGTCACGACGGGTATGAGCATATCATTGAACCAGGGTTCCATCCTGTTCGCATACAGCTTGTCGTAATATAGCTGCGCAAGTTTTTCCATCGCCTCCGATTCTACCGGTTTATCATAAAATTCGGCCAACAAGTCGCGTGACACATTCATGTAGGTTATCAGGGGTGTTTCGTCGGGCAACGAAAAATTATAGACGTTTAATTCCACTATTAGCGTCTCTATCTTTTCTCCCTGTTGGGAAACGGTGATAGCGCCTGTATATTTACCGCCTTTCGTGTCCTTCGGTATAAATAAATCGATCCAGACCGGACGATTATTGACTACGCCATGCTGTGCGTTCATATCAAACGTGTTCATCAGTGGCGCCAGTGCGTCGGGCCAGTAGCCGGTTGCACCGACAGGACTGGATACTTCAGTCAAAAAGATATAATGCTCAAGGTAAAAGCGGATGTTCTCCTTGCTTATTTTTCCCCCGTTAGCGGACGTTAGGTCGGATATCTCCATCCATAAGCCTGCTGGCGGATTTGAATCGGCTGTGATAACAACCTGAAACGGAACATGTTCATTCGCAGCGCCTGCAAGTGTTATTTTCTTCCCGTTTTCCGACCAGACAAGATTACTGCTTTCAGGTTTGTCATCCGGTCTTACTTTCTGCTCCGCCTGCACAGCCCATACTGTTACATTTTGTGCTAACAAGCCATCTCTACTGATGTAACATATTAATAGCGTGAATAATAATAAGCGTATAGAATTTTTCATAACAATTTTTTTTATTTAATCATGGCGCAAAAGTAGATATAAAAAAATCGCCCGTCAATCATATAAATATATGAATTTTTTATGTCAGGGGGACGGAGGAATTGACATTATGTCAATTCCTCCGTCCCCCTGACATAAAAATCGCTTTCGCTGACCAATGAAAAGCGACTTTGCGGGAAAACGAAAAATGATTATCTTTGTAAAATTTTTGTGATTATTAAAATGAATTTTTATGGGAAAATGATTTTCAAACCATGGATAAACCGACTTTAAAAATTTTTATCTCATCGCCGGGCGATGTGTTATATGAACGGCAGATAGCCAAGCGTATCATCGCCAAATTAGGAAAGGAATTTGCTTCTTCGGCGAAATTGGAAGCGCTGCTGTGGGAAGACATGCCCCTTCAGGTGACGGCGTCTTTTCAGGAAGGCATCGACAGGATTGTGAACGCGAATATGGTTGATATTGCGATATTTATATTGTGGTCGCGCTTAGGCACTCCGTTGAGCGACAAATTTGTAAAACCCGATGGCGGTTTTTACAAATCGGGAACGGAATATGAATTTGAAATGATGTATGCCGCCAATCAGCAATCGGGTGTTCCGTCCATTTTGGCTTATATCAAGAATGCACCTATTACCGACGTCCTGATACAGACCAAAGCAAGCGGCGATTTTGATTTTGAAGAGATAGGCAAACAGCACAAAGAAGCGCAGCGCTTTATTCGCGAGAAATTTTACGACCCCGATACTAAGACCGTCTATGGCGCTTATCATCAGTTTGAGGCGCCTACCTCCTTCGAACAAAAACTGACGGAGCATCTGCGGCGATTGATAATACAGAAGATAGGACATGAAGCCATCCTGATAGAGTGGGAGGGTAACCCTTATGTCGGCTTGCGGGCGTTCCGGTACGATGAAAACGCTATTTTTTACGGTCGACGCCAAACCATCAACTCCCTCGAAGAGAAACTAACCCGCTGGCTGCCCGATAAAGCCCCGTGTCTGTTTGTTTTGGGTGAAAGCGGTTCGGGTAAATCATCGTTGGTAAGGGCAGGGTTATTACCCGACATGATTGAGTTCGGATGGGTGGAAAACACAAAATGGAAATGGTTTGACGTCATGCCCAACCAGTTCAGGGGGAATATATACAACGGGTTGCTGTCCAAACTAAGCGAGGCCTTTCCGGTACTGAACGAGAAAGCCATCGGTAAAGACCTGATGATGGGTAAAGAAGTCAATTTCGACCATCTGTCGGATATACTGCCTAACAATACGAATGAAGCGGTTTTATTTTTTATCGACCAGTTTGAAGAGATTTTTACAGACCCGTTGATCACGGAAGAAGAGCGTATCCGCACCTTTGCCTTATTGAGAGGCATGGCTGCGACGCATAAAATATGGATGATTTTTTCGATGCGAAGCGATTTTTATCATAAATTTACGGCTTATCCGCACTTGTCGGAACTCAAGAATAACAGTATCGTTTACGACCTACCCAAAATACTTCATTCCGAATTGCAGGAAATCATCGAAGAACCTGCCAGAAAAGCAGGCTTGAAATGGGAAACAAACGAAAAAGGAATAGCGCTCAATCGAACCATCATACACGACATCAATACGGGCGTCGATGATCTGCCGCTGATAGAGTTTGCGCTTTCCGAACTGTACAATTTGCGCGATGAAAACAATGTGCTGAACTGCAAAGCATACGAAGAAATCGGAAAGATAAACGGCGCCGTCGTGAAATATGTGGATAATTTCTACAACACCTTAACTGAAAAGGAAAAAGAATTTTTTTATCAATTATTGAGCTCACTGATAGCGCCATCCGTAGAAAACAAAAACCTGTATGTCCGCAAGACTGCGCAACTCAAAGATTTACAAAAAACCGAACTTCACAAGCAATTAATAGACAAGTTGATAAACAGTCATATACTCATTTCGGGAAAAGGCGAGAACGGCGAGGCGACCGTTAGCATCGTCCACGAAATACTTATCACTTCGTGGAAAGTCATTCAGGACTGGATCAAACAGGAAAAATATTTTATCGATTCGAACAACCATTACGAAAATCTGTCGAAATACTGGACAGAGCGCAAAAAAACGAAAAATGACCTCTTACAGGGAACAGAAGCGATAAAGGAATCTGAATATTTTATGTTTTCATGGGGTAACAACTGTTCGACGCAGGTGAAGGATTTTGTGTTAACCTCCATAAAAAGGAAGAAGAGGATGTTTTTTCCATGGATATTGTTTTTGCTGTCGATTGGCGGTATTGTAGGCATAGCGAAGTTTGCCATGTCTATATCGGAGCATAAAACACCTACTTTGATCGACGTATTTACCTATCTCATACTAATCTGTATACTGGCTTATGCCGCATGGAAGCGAAAAAAAGCCCTACCGGTTTTTTATACAATCAACGTATCGTTAGTTGTTTGGTCAATAGCTTTTGGTATGTCCATTTTTATAATGTATTTAGGGGATTCAGCGGAGGGATATTTTATATTTCCTTTATTAGTATCTCTAAAACTGATTTTAACCATTTTTCAAAAAAGAGAAATCCTGCAATGGAAGCAACGAATTTTCAAAAGAGGGTTCAACCTTGTATCTGTTTTCTTGGATAAATCGTCGAAGTCATTCCAAAAAGCGTTACGTTTATTAGCCTGGGTAGTTTTAGTTATAATGATTGCATGTATTGTCGTAGGTGGAATATTTATTTCTACCTTGATGAAAGTGAACGAAAGGTTTGAAGCGGCGCAATTAACAATTGAGGAACTGTTTAAGGAATTGGATAACATATCTGCTTTGTCTGCAAGCGACCGACTGTTCATTCTAAAGAAACGCGCTGCCTATTTACGGGAAAACTTTTTTGATGAAAAACCCATCAAGTTTACAGGTAACTCCGATTATCGCGGGTGGTCAGCGGGGAAGTATTATTCAGCGGGGAAAAATTACTTTGACTATGCCTATTATCAGTATAATTTAGGACATCCTGAAGATTTTATTACAGGCATTAATCAATTTTTTAAGACCAAAAATTTTCCAAGCTATCCTCATACGGCTATAAAAGCCGCATTTGAGTTAGGATTGTTTGATGACTGCCGGAAACTACTTGAATCACACAAAGATTATCTGAAAAGTAACAAGGGACGCCCGTCATTAGATAATGAAGTGGTTTGGACTGCCGAAAAAGTGGGGTTGTTTGATTTGGCAAAAGAAATACTTGACAGTTTGGATAATAATGGCGCCTTGGTGATCTACAAAGCGCATGCCCTGTTGATGACAGGCGAAAGTGAAAAAGCGCTGTCATTGTATCGCCAACAAATCAACGACACATCCTTTGACTTGAAAAAGGATTTCGCCGTATTTCGCTGGCTGGGATTTTCAGATACGGAGCTGTCTATGGCAGAAAAAGAGTTACATTTAGACAGGATAAACGTATTCACCCATCCGGATGATGAAGCAAATACTGCAATAGCCACCCCTTTTACAGGGAAATGGCAGTACGAAGAGAGCGACTATCATCGCATCCTTTGGGAGATAACGGCGGACAACCATAACCTTTGCCGTTATGTGTTCCAAACCAAAAAGAATAACTGGGTTGACGACAGTATTGCCGTAACCCGCTTCCGCTTTAAACAGATGGATAGTAAAACAATCATCGAAGAATACAACGTCCGGACGAATACGCTGACAGTTAGCGAAGTGACGTTAATTAGCAATGACGAGATGCATGTCAAAACAATCGACAACGCTGAAATAAAGGTTTTTCGGAGGTTGAAATGAAAAAAGTTAAAACTATTTTGTTTAAATAAAATTGTTGTATATTTGCAGAGTGAAAATTAATATTGAAAAAAAATGAGAGCAATAGAGTTTAAGTCAATAATTCGAGAAAACAAAATATTGATACCTCGTAAAATGCATGCCGAGTTCGTTCCCGAACATGGAAAAACCGTCCGTGTAGTCGTTTTTGTGGAGGATTCTGAAGTTTATGATGACAAATCCTACCGTCAAATGACAAGAAATCAATTTCTGAAAGGATATGCCGATTCTGATTCTATTTATGATTTATAAACAGTTATTGATATGGATTTTATTGAGACGGGAACCATTGTTTTGTTGAAATTTCCTTTTGCGGACGGAATAAGTTTTAAACGTAGACCCGCATTGGTACTCAGAGATTTAGAAGATGGTGACATCCTTGTATGCCGCATTACAAGCAAGATTTATTATAGTAAGTTTGATGTTTATTTTGAGGATTGGTTGAGATTCGGACTTAGACTGCCTTCGGTTGTTCGTGTTCACAAAATGGCGACATTAGAAAAGGATATGATAGAAGTAATAATGGGGCAAATAGACGAAATAGTGTTAAACAAAGTAAAAAATTTGTATATGTCAATCCTTTAATATTATGCGCATCATCTTCTCTATTCTTGCAGTCTTGGCTTTCGTCATCGCAGTCTTAGCGTTGCCTGTCCGTTTGCGCAAAAAGATTCAACGGCTTATTGACCAAATCATTTCCGAATCGGTTTTCAGGCAATTGTTGTTTTTGGCTGTTGTTACCATATTGGCATTTGGCTTTTTAGTGCTGTTTATGTTATTGATGCACGGTGGCATGAAATTGAACCTGTCAGACTGGATATTGGCTTTCATCAATCCCGGCACATCTTTTGCGGGCGGCGAGCGGATGGAAGGCGTAGAAAAAACATGGGCGCTTATCACAGGCGTTATCGGTATCGTCTTCATGAGCGGGCTACTCATTTCGGTTATCAGCAACATCATGGAACGGAGGATCGAAAATGTGAAAAATGGGAAGGTCTATTATTACTTTAAAAATCATGTAGTTATCATCGGTAACAACCGGATGGGCATCGGTTTGATAGGTCAGTTTGCCAGGGACATGAAGTATCGCCGCTCGGAAATTGTTTTGCTGACTACGCAGGAAGCTCCAAAAGTGCGTCACGAACTGTTTTCCCGTTTAGAGCCGGAAACCGAAAAGAGAGTGACTATCGTGAGCGGCAACCGTACTACGATAGAAGACCTGGAGCATCTGCACATCGACTTGTGCAAGGAAATATTTATATTAGGCGAAAACGACGAATATGACAACGATTCGCTCAACGTGGAGTGTGTCAGGAAGATACACGCGATCTTTTCAAAAAAATCCGTTAAAAGCCCCATCCGATGTAACGTGCGGTTGGAACATCAATCCACTTTTGCCGTTTTCCAGCGCTTGGATATCGACCGGCTCAAAGACCGGGTTGACTTTGTGCCATTTAACTATTACGAGATGTGGGCGCAAAAAGTTTTTGTAGAAGGAGCCTATGAAAGTCTAATGAAGAACGGGCTGACAGGGAAATTGGAATATACGCCCTTAGACCGTGAAGGTATTAATGCCGAATCGGATAAAAGGGTGCATCTTGTCGTGGCGGGTATGTCGGATATGGGTCTCGTCATGGGTATGCAGGCCGCCCATTTGTGCCATTTTCCGAATTTTGTCACCAAAGGCGCAAAGACACGGATCACTTTTATCGACGAAGAAGCCGACCTGAAGATGATTGTCCTGAGAGGACGGTACCGGCATCTGTTCGACGAAACGGAGGTCTATTACAGGGAGGTGAACCGTAGCGACCTGCTGAAAGGCAGCCTGTCGGAAAATGAGGCCGCAAGGATAAACAGACGCGAGGCTAAAGAGCTTTTTACAGATGTCGAATTCGAATTTATCAAAGCAAGATTGGAATATCCTGCAATTCAGGACTATTTAGCCGGTTTGAGTTGTGACAACAGCATCTACCTGACTGTCGCCGTATGCTTCTCTTCCCCGCCCCAAGCCCTTTCTGCAGGGTTATATCTGCCCGACGAACTGTACGATAACCATATCCCGATCTTAGTACAACAGGAAATCCCGTACTGTACCTTAGACATGCTCACAAAAGAAGGAAGATACAAGTTTGTCATGCCTTTCGGGATGCTTGAAAATTGTTATGATCTCAGTAAGGCCGACGACCGGATACCCATGATGGTGAATTATATATACAGCAAAGGGGTACCGGATGTGTTTCCCCAAAAAGAAATTGAAACGATGTGGCGCGGTTTGCCTACCGCCCTTCAATGGTCGAACCGGTATCATGCCGATTCCATTAAATTCAAACTGAGGTCATTTCGCGATTTTGATTTTCACGAACCATTGAAAGACCAGCAGATCGACTTGATGGCCAGAGTAGAGCATAACCGTTGGAACATAGAAAAACTATTGATGGGATACAGGCCAACGACACCACTTGAAAAAGAAGCAATTGCGAATGACTTGTCGAAAAAAAATGAACTCAAAATCAATCTTTTCGCGCATCGCGACATCTGTCCTTATGACGACTTGGAGCCAGACGCTACCGGCGTTAACGCCAAGGAATATGAACGGCGCATATCGGAGGCGCTGCCTGTAATCGTAAGAAAAGAATAATTATTTTATGAGCGCTTCCTACATTCCACGTCCGTTAAATACCGGCGCTATACAATTGTCGCCCGAATTATTAACACTTATCGAACAGATTGCCGTCCACGTACACGAAGTATGGGCAGCCACGCGTATGGCTGACGGTTGGAAATATGGCCCGATACGCGACGATAAACGAAAAGAACATCCATGCCTTGTGCCATACAGCGAATTACCGGAAAGTGAAAAAGAATATGATCGGAAAACCGCAACCGAAACGTTGAAAGCGATTGTCTTTTTATGTCAGGGGGACGGAGGAGTTGACATTATGTCAACTCCTCCGTCCCCCTGACATAAAAAGATGCGTGCTGCTTCAATGGCGGTATCCTCATCTTCACCTTCGGCTGTGATCAAAAGGGTCTGGCCGTACTTGGCACGCAGTTTCATCAGTTCAAAAAGTTTTTTACCATCGGCGCGCTGTTCATCCCGTTTGACTGTAATGATGCTCTTGAATTGCTGCATTTCCCGGACAAACAGACCCGCAGGTCGTGCATGTATCCCGTTTGGATCGTTTATTGTATGTAGAAATTCTTTCATATCTGCTTGTTTTGTTTTTTCAGTTGGTTTATCAGTTTTTCGTATTCAGGAGCGCTAAGGAAATCGGTTATCAATACAAGTTGCGCCCGGTTATTTAATATCTGCACCCTATCTCCCAATTCCCGATGACAAATAATAATATCGGCGTCGTGGGGAAGTTCGCTCACAGGTAAGTGCACAACAGCAATGTCCGTAATACCCGCCTCTCGAATTTTTTTCCTTAGCTTAGTGGCGCCCATCGCGCTTGACCCCATACCGGCATCACATGCAAATACTATTTTTTTTACTACCGGACTTTCTCCCCCGGCGAAGCCTTTTTCCCCATTTTCCCCTGCGAAGCCCTTTCTCCCTTTTCCCCCAAAGCCGAAAATCTTGATAATCAGCATCGACAAGATGAAAGAGACACCGCACCCCACCACAATTCCAAGCATATTGGGAAGAAACGCCCCTTTGGGCGTCATCATCAATTGTGCAAAAATCGAACCGGGAGAAGCGGGAGCGATGAGGCCTCCATTGAAGACAGTCAACATGAAAACGCCTGAAAAACCGCCGCCAATCATGGCGAGGATTAATAGGGGATTCATCAACACAAAGGGAAAATATATTTCATGTATGCCACCAAAGAAGTGAATTACGATTGCGCCGGGAGCGCTTGATTTCGCTGTTCCCTTGCCTGCAAGCCAATAGGCTAAAAGCAGGCCAAGCCCGGGGCCTGGATTGGATTCGATCATGAAATACATGGAACGTCCTAATTCCTGCGCCTGCTGAGCGCCAAGCGGGGTAAATACGCCGTGGTTGATAGCGTTGTTCATGAACAGCACCTTTGCAGGTTCCACAATGATTGAGGTAAAGGGAATCAGTCTGTGTTCTACAAGAAATGATACGCCGTTGCCTAATACGGTAGTACATGTCTCTACAAAGGGGCCGATACCGGCAAAACAGGCAATGGCTAAAATCCCGCCTATTATACCGGCAGAAAAGGTGTTAACTAACATTTCAAAGCCCGCAGGGATTTTTTTCTCAAAAAGATCGTCAAATTTTTTGATACAATAACCCCCTAAGGGACCCGCAAGCATGGCGCCCAAGAACATGGGTATTTCCGTTCCGACAATGACGCCCATCGTGGCAATAGCGCCCACCACACCGCCTCTAACACCGTTTTTTCCTGTAAGACTGCCACCTGTATACCCGATAAGGAGCGGCAACAGGTAAATGATCATCGGGTCGCACAGGGCGCTGAGCCTTTCGTTGGGTAGCCAACCGGTAGGAATGAAAAGCGCCGTGATAAGCCCCCAAGCTATAAATGCGCCGATGTTTGGCATTACCATACCGCTCAGGGCTTGTCCGATTTTTTGTATTGATTGTTTTATCATAGTTTTCAGTTTTCAGTTTTCGGTTTTCAGTTTTTTTTCACTTCGTAAAAAGACACATTGATATATTTTTAACACTAAGGTACGTTCAGTTTTCAGTTTTCAGAATTATGGAAATAATCAATCATAACTCATAATTGATTTACGCAGTTTGAGTATGCAGGACGGTTCGACGGAAAGTTCATCAATCCCCATTTCAATAAAAGTATTGGTTAAAGTAAGGTCTGCTGCCAAGCTGCCGCAGATACCGCACCAGATACCGGCTTTGTGCGCATTTTCGCAAGTCGTGCGTATCAGGCGCAGAATGGCTTCATGGTGTGTGTCGCAAAAAGCGGTAACCGAATCGTTTTCCCTGTCTATGGCAAGCGTGTATTGGGTCAGGTCATTTGTGCCTATACTGAAAAAATCCACTTCATAAGCAAGTATATCGCTGATCAGCGCCGCAGCCGGCGTCTCTACCATAATACCTGCGGGAACCTTCTTAAAAGGAATGTTTTTATCAGCAAGCTCATCCTGTACGGATTTTACCATTTCTTTTGCCTGCAATAACTCTTTGAAAGAGTTGATCATGGGGAACATAATGGCGGCATTTCCGTAGGCTGAAGCACGGTAGATCGCACGCAACTGTGTCTTGAAAACTTCCGGACGGGTAAGGCATATCCGTATCGCCCTCATGCCAAGCGCCGGATTGTTCTCTTTGGGTAGATTGAAGTAACCGGCCTGCTTGTCGGCTCCAATGTCTAACGTACGAATGATGACCGGTCGGTTTCCCATTTTTTCAATGACTTTCCGATAGCTGTCGTATTGGGTTTCTTCATCTGGATAATCGTCCCTGCCAAGGAATAGGAATTCGCTGCGAAAAACACCGATCCCTTCGGCGTCGCCGGCAAGAGCGGCGTCAGCGTCGGCCACAGAACCTATATTGGCATAGAGCCGCATGGAACGACCGTTTTTAGTTAGTGTCGGCTTCCCCCGTAGTTGCTCCAGTTCTTCTCTCTCCAACCGTTCCCGTTCAGTCTTTGTTTCTAATTCACGAATTGTTTCATTGTCGGCGTCAACATACAGCATCCCGGTTTCGCCATCTACGATAGCTTCTCTTCCTGATAGGTCGTTAGTGAGAGAAGCGCCTAAGCCAATGATAGTCGGTATACCCATGGTACGGGCGAAAATGGTCGTATGTGAATTGGCCGCACCCTGCCGCATAATCAGTGCAAGCGTCTTTTCACGATCAAACAACGCGGTTTCACTTGGGGTAAAATCATCAGCGGCGAGAATTGCTGGTTCATCATCAGCCTCCCCAACGAATCCCGTACAGGACAATATTTCTATCACCCGTTTAGTAATGTCATATACATCGACAGACCGGGCATTCATATACTCGTCATCCATATCGGCAAATTCCCGGGCGAGGCGGGAGCCGGCAATATGAACAGCATATTCGGCATTAGTTTTTTCTGTTTTGATGATTTCTAAAACCGGATCAATGAAGTCGCTGTCTTCAAGCATCATGCTATGAACTTTAAAAAGTAGCGCATTTTTCTCACCGATTTTACTAATCATCGTTACGGACAATGTTTCAAGTTGTTCCCCGGCAATTATCCGCGCTTCAGTAAAACGCGCAATTTCTTTTTCTACATCTTTTATGTGACGTTTTTCAACCAAAAGATTTTCAAGGAGATGAAACCTGATCCGTCCTTTGGCTATCCCTGAACTTACGCCCTTTCCCTGTAAGACGATTTTCATAAAAAAAATGAACAATGATTAATGATTAATGATTAATGATTAATGATTAATGATTAATGATTAATGGGTAAATTTTCATTATAGCTTGGGTGTGATTAAAATAACATGACTGTTTCATACGAAAATTG
>Ga0099364_10005737_pt1 | contig 18335 bp, 16 predicted proteins | sample TergutTh196P3_FD_73070 | JGI IMG/M metagenome (GOLD analysis project Ga0099364, IMG submission 73070) | Microcerotermes parvus P3 segment gut microbial communities from Pointe-Noire, Republic of the Congo - Th196 P3 | ecosystem: Host-associated > Arthropoda: Insects > Digestive system > Gut ...
AGGTTGAATCGTCGTTTTTATTTTCATACAATTATAATAATTCGCAATAATATCCGTATTATTTACAAACTCCCAAAGCTCATCGCACAAATCAGAAATACCGTCAAATGGCGCATGATGAATATGTTCTTGTATCTGATATAGACCTTCATTGTATTCCAAATGCTTTATGCGGTTTTCGCATTCTTTATCACAAAGAGCTCTAAATTGCTCATAACTCATTCCGATAGGATAAATGTAGCATCGAAATGATGTGCCAACCACATTATTCATGCGGTTGACAATGCTTCGCACACATTCAGCAAAATCAGACGCCTCAATTATTTGCGGTGTGATTGGCAGAATTACTCCTACCGGATGTTCTACAGTCAATAAATCGCCCAATTGAAAAAAGTTAGACGATTTAATTTCTACCTTCCTGCATTTTTCATGACGCTGTATTGCCAATAGTAAATCACAACATTCATCAGAACCATCGGTGCAAAAAGTAATTGAAGGTAATAACATAACGTCTCCCCATAACTAATGGTTCGCATACTCACGCTGGCGCTGAGTTCCAAGGCGAATTAAGCGCCATCCAAGGAAGGCAACGGCAAAAACCAATACGCGAAGCAACCAGGCTGGTTTTTCAATAAGAATATAGTCTGCATACTTCATTTCCGGATTTTTATTATAGTATTCGGTAAGGCCTATCTTGCTCTTCATTTCATCATCAACCGCAATTACTTCAACCGGTATCTTTGACTTTTTTGATATTCCCCATTTTGAAGCGCCCAACGGAACGGTAACCCCGTCTATCTTTACAGTTCGAAGAGGAGGTTGAAGCAACATATACAATTGATACCCCTTTACATCCGCGGGATAGTCAATACTAATATCAGCTTTTTCAATAGGTGCTTCTTTGCCGTTGAGCATTATTGTTTGATTCTCAGAGTTTATTATATCATCTAAGGATAAAATGACCGGTTTTGCTGTGTTCATAAAATAAATGACCACCATTGCAATCATGCATAGAATACATGCGATTTGATAGACTCTAATTTTTTTAACTACGCTTAACATATATAAATTTCACCAACCCTTACTCTTTCTCATACAAACACATACCACCCGCCGCGAGAACCTCCAACCCTTACTCTTTCTCATACAAACACATACCACCCGCCGCGAGAACCTCCTGTAACTCACGGAACGAGTCACGATCCTTGTTTTTGACCTCTTCGGCTTTCTTTTTACCTTCTTCTTCCCCGAAATGTTTGATATATACTTCTTCCAACTTATCCCAATCATAAAGGCAGTCATGTAACATATTTTCTCCATCGCGGGGAATACCGGGTTTCCACCCCTGCGATCTTTTTTCCGCCATCCAACGGATATGCTCAAGTTTAGCAAGAGTTTCTATTTTTTCTTCAAAATTACCTTTAAAAGGCTTTTTAGACTTATCGTTAATATAGCCGACCTCCACGCCATACGCTGTTATCTTTTCCATATTCGAGCGAACATGAGCAAAATTAGAGAGTTTATACTTGAGAGGCAATTTAGACCATTTAAAATTTGCTTCGCGGGAAGGGTTATGCGAGAGGTATAAATCATGTGCTTTTACAGCCATTTTACCAAGCGGCGATGTCTCAATTTCTTTTAGCAGTAAAATATCAAGAAACATGCGGGAATCTACATGCAAATCCAGCAGTTCGGAGGACGGGAGACTAAAAGTTGACAATTTACCATCGCTCACATGGCTTTGTTTGATGATCGTTTCCATAGACCGAGCGCCGTAATAATATTGTGGAACATGCAACATGGCGCGTACAATATTTTCATTGCCATTATCTATATCAATGCCATATTTCCGCAAGTAGCTTTTTAGCAATAGTGAGCGGCGGAGGATATAACTTTTTTCATACGGCACGCGCGGATTTGGGCCTGCGATGTCGATGGAACATTTGATACGGCTGACAAAATCAGGTCCTTTCGCTGATACGAATGCCGCAGGGTCAGCGGGGGTGCGGAATTCCATGAAGGTAGCGGCGGTACCGCCAGCAAAAACAAGGACGCATTTTCCAATAGGGTGCTTGCCGAAACGGTCATAAAATTCGCCGTCCTGCATGGGCGCGAGGAAACTCTTGAGCCATCCCAAAGGTTGTTTTCCATCTAGTCCCGCAGAATCGAACTCATCGAAAAAGAGCAGGGGCAGTTTACCGTCTAAACCGACGTCTCGTACCCATTGGAACGCCTTTACGATATCTTCTGCGCTAGTAAATTGAGACACATTATAAGTATCGCTTTTCAAATCATTGGAACAGAAAAGATTTTCCGCGATCTGTTTAATGCCGAAAGATTTTCCCGAACCGGGTAAACCGAAAACGGCAATGGACAACGGTTGCGTATCTTTTCCGTTCTTGTAATCCTCAAGCATGTTCCGAATGTTTCCAAATGCTTCAATTTCTTTTCGGTCAATGGTTTTTAGCTTTCCGATTTCTAAAATTGGAAGACCGTCTATGATGTCCTCGTTGCCAAGAACATATTGTTCCGCCATATTTGCCATTGCGTCAAAACCTTTCTGTTCAGCAAAAGAGAAGGCTTCGGGGTTGCCGGTATTACCACCCGAAAAAATAGGAATATCGTATTTATTTTGATTTATTGATGGCAAGTCCAACACAGCATTTAAGCAACCGGCGGCAGCTTCAAAGTCCTTCTGTATTGCTACGAACAGAGCTTGTAGCTTTACTGCTTTTTCTTCCTGCTTGCGTGTTTTATCCTTATTGTTTTTGTTGTTTTCAACCTGTCTCCGTAGCCATCCTTCGTTGTTGCCGTGCGCCAAATATAGTGTAGCGGATTTAATAATTTTTTTGTTGGTCGTGATATATACAGCCGCGTCGCAATCGAATGTGACCAGAATACGCGGAAATTTCAAGTTTTCGCTTACGTTGCTGTTGTTGCGTAGATGCCACAACAAACTCATTACTGTTCTTTCCCACGAAACGGCTTTGCTGATCATTGCTCCGTCGGCACGGAGTTTATCTGCGGATATTACGCAAATTGAATTGTTGCTTCTCATATGTTCTGCACCTCGTTAACGATAATACATCCGAAATATTCTGTTTAAATGCATTAAAACACAAATCAAAGTCAAATAAAAGGGTAAGCCGATATATTTTTAATTATTTTTGCGTATTTTTGCGTATTTGCGTATTTTTGCGTATTTGCGTATTTTTGCGTAAGGCCGCGCCCCACGTGGGGCGCATGGACAACACAGGGGGACGGTTCTCTTGTGTTCCATGGAACACAAGAGAACCGTCCCCCTGTGTTTACACGACCACATCGAAGATGTGCTTACCATTGATATCAACCCACTTCGCACCTGGCTGTTTGTTAACGTCTTTGCGGAAATCGAAGGTCAGGAGGTAGCCTGTAGAGAATCCTTTGCTGTCCATATAGCCTGCAAGCTGGTCAAAAGCCTTGCTGTGTGCCAACTCGCCTTTCCATAGCTTCAACTCGATAACATACTGCTCGTTTCCGAAATCCACTACTATGTCCATCCGGCGCAAGTCAGTTAACTGGCTTTCGATGTGATAAAACCCATGCCCGTTGATTAGCGGCTTTAGGTACGACAGGAACAAAATCCGCCCTTCGCGCTCAATGAAGTCGGCGTCGCGTTCGCTGTACATTTCGGCGTAGTGCAGCGCGAATTTGCGTAAGCACAGTTCCATGTCGAATCTCCCGCAGTCCACCACATCGCTCTGCAAGACTCCGGAAGTCTGATTACTTGAGGTATCTCTCTTTGAAACGAAATAGTTAAACATGCGTAGTTCGAAAATCCTGTTTGCAACTTTTAATTTGCCACGCCCGTCTTTGCTTATAAAGCCGTACATTAGCCCAAGGCTCATGATGGGATTGTCGGCATTAAATGCGTACTCTATTCCTATGAAAAGCAAATTGTACAGGAAGTCGTACAAAACCCGATTGTTTTCAATGTTTTTGATCATGTCGTCAAACAGCGTATTGTTTTCGCCAAGTATGATTTGAACTGCCTCCTGTACGCCATAATGAGTCCAGTTTTTGCCGAGTTTCGTATCAATGCACTGGCATATCCTCGATACTAGGAACGGATACCCGCTTGTGTAGCTGTGTATCTCTTCGGCTATGAGCTTGATATCCATGCCTGTACTATGGTCCGATTCATACTCTTCGAGCATTGTTGCTATCTCTGATTGGCTAAACGACATATCTATATCGAAATCCGCAGCTATATTCCACGGCGAGTTGTAATGCTTTTTTTCGGTCGCCGAAGGGTTATGTGCTCCTTCGCTTATCATCTTCAGTTTGATATTTCTAATGTCGTACACACCTGCCAAAATTACACTTTGGAAGGTATAATCCATATTTTGCTCACGCTTTAGGTACTTATCGCGGAATAATCCCAAAAAGTGCATATATGTCCTGTTGTTGCTCGACTTATCTACCTCATCTATCATTAGTACAATTTTCTTGTCTCTGCACATTTCTGTTATATGGATGCCTAGATCAACAAAACCAGCAACATTCTTATTCAACCAGCTATTTTTGTACTCATCGGACACATCCGTATATTCCAATGCCCTGTGAATTAAGCCCATAAAGACTTGACAAAACTCTGCGGATATCTCAAAGCTCTCATCGCCAAGGCCCTCGAAGCTTATTGACGCAACAATGTACTCATTTTTCAGAGCTTTCCTGAGAAGCGACAGCGTCGTTGTCTTTCCATATTGCCTTGCGCGGTTTATTGTGAAATAATCGCCGTAATCTACCATCTCTTTGATTTTCGCCAACTTGTCACTAATATCGACCATGTAATGCTTACTAGGCACACACACCCCTGTCACATTAAACCTACGCATACACAGTAGCCCCTTTCCTGTTCGTGCGATTATTCTATCATACATCCCACGAAACGCATACTTCCTTATTATTAATTAATGCATTACAAGTTTGATGTTTTCGGGCATATGCGATAGAATAAGTACGGTTAAGTCTATTTGTTCTCGGGTATGGATATAAAGAGCGCCCACGGAGGAAAGATTGTGAAATTACTACAAATATCTGACTTGAATATCAATTCTTCAAACAATATTGAAAATCTCAATCACAGGGCAAATACGCTTCACAAAGCTCCGTTAAAACAGCTTCACAAAAACGATGAAGATGAACTGGTGTTGTGTTTCTTAGGGGATATGATTGACAAGGGAAAACTGGAAAACTATAAGGTTCTGGGGCAAGTCCTGGATCATTTTTTCCCTCCTTAAAGCAAAGGGCTTTAATTTTTCAGTGGAATTTCTGCCGGGAAACCACGACCTTTTCAAAAACGCCGACGACGGCGACGGTAGCAGTGGCAACGGCGACTCTGATTGCGGTGAGGTCGTCGTCTATGGCAACACCGGCGGTAGCGACAGCAGCGACTGCGGCGGCAGTGACAGCAGCGACAGCGGCAGCGACAGCAGCGACAGCAGTTGCCCCGGCGAAATCCATATCTGCATAATCAACAACGAAACTGGTCAAGTTAACCTCATTCCAATAAAAGCTTGGGTGAGAACTGTTGAAAAATAAACTTTACTAATTTGACGTAGGATTTTAGTCGTTAGATAAGGATGAAACGGAATTTTTGAAAGGCACTTCGCGCATGTCCATATGACAAAGTAATGAATAGATTGTTTCATTCTATGGAGGAAGAATATGGGGGAAAAAAAGGAGAAAGCGAAAAGTATTCTTGGTTTTATTGCGTTGGGTTGTGCTCTAGTGGTTGCGTGTGTGGTTGCTGCTCCAGTAATGGCTGTGGCTGGGGTCGTGGTTGCTGGTACGTATATTAGTGCTGCTACAGTTGTAGGCGTAACAGCGGCAGTAGCAACAGTTGGAGCTACTGCCGCTGTTACAAAGGCAGTACTTCACACTACAGATGGAGAATATGAAGAGGCAATAGCGTCTGTTGCAATGGCTGTACCATTAGCAGCGTCTGCATATACTTATGGGAACATGTATGTGGGAATGACGAGTACTCAGGGAAGAATGATAACTGGGTCAACAGGGTCACAAGCTGGTTCCTCTAGCAATTCAACGCCTAATCAAAATGTACATGGGAATAGTGCGCAAAGCACAAAACCACAGCATGGATATGAAATATACGATAAGAAAACCGGAGATGTAGTAAAAACAGGCATCAGTGGACAGCCATTAAATCAAAACGGGACTTCTCCAAGAGCTAATTCTCAGGTAAATGCATGGGGTTCTGATCAATATGGAGCGAGAGTGACAGCGCCGTATATTCCTAATCGAGCAGATGCTCTAAGCTGGGAAAGAGCGAATGCCACTAGGCTTTGGAATGAAGGAAATTCAATGAGTAAACACGTAAGACCAGCGCCGTGGAGGTAGTTGTTACTTTCTTTTGGTAGAGACATACATATGAAAACACCTAACACATGATCTGAAGAAAATCGGTTAATGAATAAGGTACATTGAAAAGGTACATTGAAAAGGTATATTGAAAAATCTATATTAACAAGCACTAAGGATATTATAACAATGAAATTAGTGCTATAATATTTGAGTAGGGTCGTACACAAACGAAGAATTTGGCACATTAAAAATCTATGATGAAAAGTTAAAAATGATAAGATTTTTGTGGATTATAGAGTTTTCACTGCCCTATGTATGGACATATATCAAGCATCCAACAAGAAATAATTGTAACAATTACTTAATTGTAATTGACTTTGGTGCTTTCCAATTACAAATTATGAGGGGAGTAGTCATGAAGCTAAAGGCATTTGACTTGGATTTTCCATATGTTGAAAATAAAAACAGGATAGAATTAATCATTAGTGAACATGGTTGTAGCCACAACGACGCAATAAAGATTGATTATCAAACATATTGGAAGGATAAGAGAAGAAGGCTATCTCTACAAACTAGATGTATCTCTGCTTTTTTTGAAAGACTGTTTAGCCCTATTGATACAAAAGACTGTAAAAAAATACTTGTAGAATGTGTGCATGAAAAACCCGAATCAACTATAAAGAATTATTCTGGTGTGTATACTGTGCAGTGCCTTTTTGACGAACAATCATTTGAAAAGAATGATGACCTAGGTAAAAAAAAGACCTCTTTGGATATATTGATGGCTGGAATTAAGAAAGTGGCATCCAATCAAAATTGGGATATTGAGCCGTTTGAGAATGTATACAATAAAATCGTAGCGGAAGGATATAACAACGAGTGGGTGTGGCAGAAGTCTGCAAAAAGTCCTGATAAAAAGTATAAAGCAAATGTGCTTTTACAGCATGAAGTGGACAGAATAGATATTCTTATTGTGATTTATGATAAAGAGAATGTGATATTTAGTAAAAAAGTAATATCCGAATTGCCTGATGAATACGCATACGCGAATCATCTTGGATCAATAAAGTGGATTTCGAGTAATAAAGTCAGTTTAGTTGCCACTGCCAAAGATAGAGAATGGACAATAGATTTTTAAATACACCAAGATAAGGATGTTATTCCGTTGATATCAATGATGCAAGTTTGTGAAGCAGATAAGTATTCCTCCTTGTTGTCGGAGACATTTTTTGATTAGCATTTTTAAATGTTATTGTATATGTAAGAATCTCATTATAATAGAGTTGAGCTGCATTGTTATAGGTGTAAGTCGGATGTATGAGGATTTTTTAGTTAGAGCCGAAACAAAATGCAATGATTATCTACTGAAAACTGAAGAATTGTTTGTTACTAATAAAAGCCTTTTGTTTGCTAACTTTTACTGGCATTTATATCATGTATGTACACAAATACGTGCGTGGCAGGGTGACTCGGTCGTTTCTTCCGTTTCATATTTGGAATACGTTATGTTATATTCCAATTTCATAAATCGCCATTATGTTGCAGATGTCTTTATCTTTGACGACAGAAGATATTTGGATACTGGTCAAAAATTTGTTGGCAGTTATGACATTTCGGCTTTGTTCATTTATTTTGATATGCTTTGGAATGACCTACTTAAATTGAAAAAGCTATACGTAGGAAAAGTAACTTCACGAGATGTTGCAGCTTTTATGATGGCGTCACTTCCGGATTTTTATTCATATCTTTCAATTGTTGCTCGTTATTCGATTGCTGGTTTTGTCGAAGAAAAACTCTTTAAAGACATCCTTAAAAATAATAGATTTATGGTCAATATTGGTGATTACATGGCATCGACTGTAAATGTACATATTGAGGAAAAAGTAAAGGATGCTGAAAAGCTGATTGAATGCTTTAATGATAAGGAAGCAAACAAGTATGCATGTTGTGATTATTCTGGTTTGTGTTTTTCTGAATGCAATTTTTCTGATGGAGATTTTCGCAATGCAAACTTTTCCGGTGCAGATTTTTCGTGTGCATCTCTGAGGGATTCCACTCTTGATAGAGCAATTTTCCGCAATGCAAACATGGATTATTGTAATTTAGACAATTGTTCGATACTTGAATCGGATTTTTCTTATACAAGTCTTAAAAACGCAAGCTTTGTTAATGTGGAAGCCAGAGCAGGGCTTGTAGACAAAGAGGAATGGCACTTCGCAGGGTATCTGTCGGTAAATTTCAGGAATTCTGACTTAAGTGGCGCGGACTTTACTAACGCTGACCTAACAGGAGCTGATTTTTCTGGTGCCATTCTTATTGACACACTGTTTACTGACACAGTGTTAGACAACGCAGTTTTTAGTGATAGATCTGCTCCTTTATCAGCTTTGCAGAAGAAAAGTGTTATAATACAAGAAACGGTCAATTTTGCAGATTTCGATAAGCTAAGGAAATCATCTCTGGAAATTCCCAACACCGACAAGAAAATAACAATTTCTGCTGAGAGCAGTACTTCTCAACCCAGACATTCTCCCTATTATGTATTGGAGCAACTTGATAATACACCTAGCATTCCACCGCCAAAAACTACAGAAGTACAAAGAATAACAGGAATAAAGGAAATAAATGCCTGTGATTACTTTTCACGATATGGCTTAATAAGTGCCAAACTGAAAAAGCTTTTTGAGATGTACATGCCTGGATATCATTTTGAACTTGCCGCCTATATAGATACCTTAAAACCGGATGTTACCGCACTGTGGATTTTTAAACCAAAAACCTATTTTAATTTCCAAGCTACATATAGGAATGATGGGAATATATCTCATATAACAACTCCCAATGTTGACACCCCGAGAATTTTCGCAATAAAGTCACCAAAAGGTGTTCGCTCAATTATTGTTCATATAGCTGTTGCAGAAAGTATTCTTCGAAGAAATATATTCGGCCTAAAACTAACACGTTTACTTGAATGCGAGCAATCTTATCATGTTTAGTAATAGCTCTACCGATGGTTAGATGATCGTGGGAACACAGGGGGACGGTTCTCTTGGAACACAGGGGGACGGTTCTCTTGTGTTCCACCCTACGGGTACTCAACTCGAATTTCAATATTGTCCCTGCCAAGGAACGCAAACGCCGCAAGGCAAACAATTTTATTGGGGCTCCCGAGATATTTCTTATAGTAGCCCTTTTCTTTTATCTGGCACATCCCCTCTTTCAGGGCTTCGTCGGCGATCCTGCTCTTTTCCTCCGGGGTTGTGCCCGGCGCACAGTCCCTGTACTTGAACTCCATGATATAGACGTATTCCTCCAGTTCTAACACTGCGTCTACCCTGCCGCCGGACACCGACACCTCGGCACTCATGTTTAGCCCCAGGACGTTCATTATCGCGTAGATTATTGAATGGTAATACGCTTCGCGGTTAATATGAAGGTTGTGCGGTATTGACGCAAACAGGGGCCTTAGGAGGCTTGCCATGCCGAGGATATCCCCGGACTTGAGGGACTCGATCATCCGCCTACTGGACGTCGCCGCAAAGGAGTTGCCCTTTTCAGTGAACTCCGCTATGATATTCAAGTTCAGCGCCTGCTCCACCTCGAAGTTGGGTATCCCCAGCAAGTATTCGTCAATAAACCCAAAATATGCCTTCTCCTTGACTGTCAAATACCCTGTCTGAAATAGGAGGGGTTCAATGTCCATCTTCTTGATGTCAAAGGAATCAAGCACCTCCTCGCTCATTCGGTAATTCTTGATCGCAAGAAAAGAATCTGGGTTTTCTTTTATGAGTTTAATAAGAAACGCAGGGGTGCCGCTCGCATACCAAAAGCCAACAAATCTTTTTTGGATGAAAAAGCTAAGAAGCGAAAACGGGTTAAGCACCCTTGTTGCGCCATCCCATGAATAACCGTCATACCAAGCGAGGATTTCATCTTTGAAATTACCGCAATGTTTGAATCTATCCAAGGCGGACATACTCTTAATGTGGTCACCAAAATACTTGTCAATATCCTCAATAGCGATGCCGCAAATATTCGCGTACTCTTCAGTCATAGTGATATCCAACAAGTTATTCAGCTCAGAAAAAACCGACGTCTTTGTAAATTTCGACACCCCGGTAAGCATGGAAAACCTCAGGTAAGGGTCCATTGATTTTAGTACGCCATAGAATCCTTTTGTTACAGCTCTGTTAGCCTCGGCAACTTCGAGATTTGTAAGGTGATCCAATATGGGTTTGTCATATTCGTCTATTAGAACAACCACCCGCTGACCGTGCTTTTTACACAACGCCTCAATCAGATGCTTAAACAGGTCCGACGGGATTTCATCGGCGATGTCCAAGGATTCTTCCATTGCCCGTTTTCTAAGCACCGATAAGAGGGATTCTTTCAGAATGTCCGGCGTTTCATTTGATATATTGCTCATGTCCAGCCGCAATATGGGGTGTTTGATGAATTCAAAGTCCGAATCATATATCCATAATCCATTAAAGAGTTCTTTATCTCCATTAAACACTTCACTAATCGTGTCCAGCAACAAAGACTTTCCAAACCTTCTGGGGCGTGAAAGGAAGTAATAGCTTGCATTATTTAAAAGGCTGTAAATGTATTGCGTTTTATCGGCATATACATATCCCCCATTTATTATTTTCTTAAAACTCTGTATTCCGAGCGGCAATTTTTTCATAACTGAAGTCTCCTGTGCGATTATTCTATCATATATACCGCGAAACACAAACCGTCCCCTTGTGTTCTGTTCCATTTTTCCGTATACCCAGATGTATAACCAGATTGCACCCTCCTAGCGTTCAACCCGCATTTCAATGCTGTTTTTGCCAAGCCGCAATATGGTGTGTTTGATGAATTCATTGTTCAATATAAATTGATGTTACAGAATTAATAGGATAGAATACTAACAAAGTGCAAATGCGCTTGCGAAAGAACGCATTTTTCTTTCCTTGCCACAGTACGGAGGTCAAATATGGTCATTGTTGTTGAAAAACGGTTTAAAATGCATCTTTTTATTTTCTCACTTTTATCCCTTCAGCTCTTTGTTTTCACTCCTTTCGAGTTTATCAGCAGGTTTTTGGCTGCTGCAATATGTCTTAGCGTCCTATTTCACATAAGAAATATTACTTTCGAATACAAACAATGGTATGAAATAGCTACTTTTCTGATAAGCAATGCGTACTTTACCATGGCTATCTTTGGCTATGACCTATTCTTAGTTGACAGTTACAACATAGGGAAAATAGCAAACACATTCCTCTACTTTGTCTGTTTTCTGTGGACGAGCTATGTCACGCAGTCGGCACTTGATCTAGTAAAACTCTTGACCAACCGAATCAAGGTCTCCGATTCTTCTTCACAGGACAAGTACTGGAAAAAATGGATACTGCTATTCATAATTATGTGTTTTGGGTTTCTAATGTGGTGGATAGCATTTAACCCCGTAATTATGATGACAGACTCAGTCTCTGTGGTTGACGCATGGCACTCAGATCTCTATAACGCATTTCGCTCTCCCGTTTACGCATACCTTGCTGCTTGGATTTGCCGTATTGCACCAACTAAGCCCGAACTTCAATGGATTACGTTTTCACACATCGTATTATTTGCTTCGCTACTTGCAACGGTACTTATGTATTTTCACATGAAAAAGGTCCGTTATCGTATCATAGTTATAGCTTCTGTTGTTCTTCCACTTATCCCATCGCTTGGACTTTTTACCCCCTTTATTGTTGCAGATTTGGCGTTTGGAATGTCAATGCTATGGTTGGCATATGTCTTAGTCAGAATAATTGATGAGATTATAATTCACGATTCTGCTAGCAAATGCCAACAACTATCTTTTTGTGTGCAACTTATATTGTCAACATTAAACTATAGTTGCCTGTGAGTTTTTCTTATTACAATTCTCGTTCAAGAATATGAATGATCGACCTTGATTTTGAACCTTTTGTAAATATTCTGTTATAGCAAATCATCTGCTCGCAACATAAGAGCCGATGACAATAATTCCTACTCCAATCCACCGATTAATGGGTACAGTTTCTTTGAATATAAGAAATGACAATGCAACAACCATCGGAAAAGCCAATGCTTGAATAGGGTATGCATAGCTAATTGGGATTTTTGTTAGTATATATACCCACAACAGTGTTGCGGCTATATAAATAGCTACGGCAGACATCATGAGAGGGTTCAGCATAAGCTTAACAACATCAAGTACAGAGGATATGTCCCTGTTGTGCGCCCCATATCTCAGTAACATTTGTCCGCAAACAAGCAATGCTAAATTCAATAAGCAAAGTGATAAATCTTTCAACTCTAACTTTTACCCTCTTTTCTTCTCAATATCGTCATAGTTGCAAACGAGAAAATCTTCGCAAATCGTGTCATATATAATGGTTTTTCCAATGTAAAAAGCATCTTTAGCATAACCCGACCAATATGCACCAGTTTTGGAAAGATATCTGGATTATAATACAAAGAATACGCCAACAATCCGGGATAAAACTGATGTACGATTTCGTAACCAGCGTTTTTATATAATTTGTTTAGCTCATGTATTTCGTAGTCTCTTTCTGTTGTATAGTCAACAATTGAACTGGAACGATAAACACGCTTCCGGATCATTTTTGCAATTCTATTTCCATGAGTAGGCTCAAAGCTAATAAAATAACCATCGTCAGTTAATCCGTTTCTTAAATTCAATAATACCTTTTCCGTATAATCCGGCACATGATGCAAACCACCGATAATCAATATTATATCGTACAGCGAATCAGGCTTAAATGTCGTTACATCCTGAACGAATACCCTTTTGGTAGGATTTAATTGCCTTACTAGTTCAATGAGTTTTTCGCTGTAATCAAAACCCGTATAATCAACATTAATACAGTAATGTGACTTAACAATTTCCTCTCCTTCGGCATATCCACACATTGCTTCCAAAACCGTTGCTTTTGAGCGTGGAGGAAGGTGCGACAGAATATATTTCCATAATAACTGCTTAAACAATAATGAGTTCGGATTTTGACGCGCGTAATAATAATCCATAGCAATACTATTAAAATGTTCCTTTTGCTGTTCGATATCACTCATCTTGCATTTCCTCATTTCGTACGTTTTCTTCATTGTTTTTTCTCAGGTTTTCAAGCGCGACAATCTGCGCCAATTGTTGGATCTGATATTGTTGTTTTGATATATGCAATGACAGATGAAATACTTTTAGGAGTAACAGAAATATTATGCAAAGGAATACAAAATTAGCAGGGCTTTCAATACCTATCCAATCCGATAAGGATATAACTATATTTGGAAACACGCTTACAATAACAAATAGCATCATAAGCAAAATCCAGAAAACTGCGTTTTCAATCTGAACCTGCGATTTACGTATTCTCCTTAACACAAAAACTAACGCACCCATTGATATAAAAAATAGCATCAGCCTGAACAGAATGCTCAACTAATCCCCTCCTTCGACCGGAACCACGAAACGATCATTATCGAAATAAACATTCGAATCATATAGTCTAATGCTTTCGGCACACTGAGGTAGCTTTTTCCTGCTCTTCGCTCATGCATTGATACAGGTATTTCAACAACTCTTGCACCCCTTCTAATCAAGTAAGCGAGTGTGTCAGGTTCCGGGCCGTGATTCATTTGGTTTGCAAATCGTTCTATCATTTTAAGGTTAAACAAACGCATCCCCGAAGTTGGGTCAGTCAGTTTTTTGCCTGCCGCAATTCTTACAGCAAGCCTCAGAAATCCTCCACCTAAACCACGTAAACTCTGTGTCGTTTTATTCATGTACCTAGAAGCAATAACAATATCTGCAGATGTTTCTTGCATCTCTTTGATCATGTTATTTATGTATTCTGGTAAGTGCTGACCATCGCCGTCAAATTGTAGCGCCATTTCATAGCCATTATTATATGCGTATCGCATACCGGTTTGTACTGCGTTTGCAAGACCAAGATTGAAAGGCATATTAATAACAGGGTAGCCATTGTGAGTGCAAATATCAAGTGTTCTGTCGCACGATCCGTCATTTATAATTATAAAGTCAACACAAGGGGTTTCGGATATTAAACCTTCAACAGTTGCTTTTACACTAGCCTCTTCATTATGGCATGGGATTATAGCCAAGATTTTAGACGTCATAGGTTAACCTCCTCAACGCAAGAAGGAGTTAGTAGCAACAATGCGGCAGGTAAAAACAATCCTACAAAAAACACAGGTAGTCCATAACGGTAATCAGTCCAACCGCTTGTCAGAAATAATGTAGCAAGGTAAGTAAATACGGGAATATATACTAATAGCCATATAAAGCGTTTTTGCAACATCAGCATGGCGATGCTGATTATCATGAGCACTGTCCAAATTCCAAATCTCCAAACAAATGTGGCGGGAACTGGCAAAGCCATGACAAGTATATATTTGTCCATTATTCTTGTTAAGAAGTTAGGTCGTCTATATATATCTAGTTCAGGCACTTGAGTGGAATTTTTACCAGTTGACTTGTCAAATATTGAGGTACGGTTTACATTTTTTATTGCTCCTTTTGGGTCGATTGCCCAGTACGTCCGGCTTCTGAACATAATAGAGCGGAACATAAGATATGGGTTTCGAATAAATGTATCAACATACATGGAAATAAACTCTCCGCTGGTCATGTTTCTAATCACAGCAGGCAGATTACCCCAATCATCACGCTCAACCCAATCAGGTCTAAACCTATCTTTTATTTCATCAATATTCGGAATATAGTGTTTTAACAAGGCAAGATTTTCTTCCGAAAAATCCCCCCCATGGTAATAGGTAGCTTGCATATCATGGATACCCGCGTAATATCTGTGGGCTTCAAGACTCGGATATCTGGATGCACCAAGCAAGGTATGACCTGGAAAACGTATCAAAACAACTAATATAGCGGAAAATGCAATGGATAGCAAAAGCTTCCATTGTTTTCGCATCATAAAAAATACCGCCAACACTAACATTGTAACAAGATACACAACTGAAGTATTTGCTTTGGCAAAATACATGAAAACCATAGCAAGACAAATCTGAATACACAATGATATTTGTTGTTTCATGCTTGCAGAATTTCTTAATATTATCTCGTCTATGATCCTCACTATTACGTAAGTCGCCCAAAGCACTGTCATACCAACATACAAATCAGCCCATATAACAATGGTGTGTAAACCAAAAGACGGAATCAAAGGCAAAATAATTGCTGTAGCTAATATCCATCTAAAACGAATCCATTTTCTGTGAAAATACATAAGAATTGTGGCAATAAGAAAAGAAAAGACAATAATTTGTGTGATGCCTATCCATTCTACCTCTGGATTCGTCGGAGCAATTTGCATAATAAGGTTATTTATAAAAACATACATAACAGAACGTCCAATAAGATAGGGTTCTCCAAAATACTCCCACGAATCCCGTGACATGACAATGGGGTTATACGCTCGCTGCCAAACCATGAATAACGCAAACATAATTGTAAACAATGCAAACCACTTTTTCCAATAACTTGCACTTAAGGAAAAAGAACATACGCGGTCTTTTAAGCGGCACAATGATTTAAGAACATCAAAAATAGATTGAAGAACATAACTTGTCCATATAAAGCCAAATCCACAGTATACTATGCGAACAAAGGGCGCTGCAGCATCAAGTATTGGTTGGGAATCAGGATTATCAGGGGAGATAAAAAGGTCAACTAGTAGTTCTGGCCTCGGTGCTAAAAAAAGATCATATCCAAAAATAGCTAATGTCAAATATGCGTTAACTGCCACGAAAATAATAATTTCGTACCATCGTTCATAAACAAAATTAATTTTCTCCATGTGTAACAGAACACCTATACAGACAGTAATAGCCAAGGATTTACTAATGAAGTTAATAGGAACAATAAGAAAAAGGAGTACAGAGAGAAACGAAAAAACAAAAACGTGAAGTCTGTAGAATGCTTTAACCTCTATTACCATCAAACAACATCTCCTCGCATTCAATAACAACGTCGCACTGCAACTAAAAATTGCCTATCTTTTGAATGGCTTATTCATGTAAATCATTATATACTTTCTAAATTGATGAATCAACTGTTACCATCAACTTTTGTGTATTGTTACCATCAAATGTTATGTATTGTTCTTGTTCTTGTTCTTGTTCTTGTTTATATCTCCGGTGACAGTCATATATGTTGAACAAATGATACATGGCGGCGTATATAACAACAGTCTAATTATTATCGTTGCTGACCATGGGATTGATTATGCAGGTGACTTTACAGAGCATTATCAAGAAACACATGACTTAAAGGATTGGAGATATACCTATGAGAACTTTCGCCGGTTAGGGCAATACAATATTTCTCTTTTCGCTAAACCCCCATATGCGTCTGGTTCGACAGAAATTACCCATGACCCCGCTTGGAACGGCGACGTTAGGGCAATAATCAATTATTACTTTAGCAATTTTAAGAACACACCGCCGAAAGAAGTAGAAGCAAGCATTCGCGCACACAGTCCTGTCGAAGTTATATATTCAACTCATGCTAAAGACTATAGTTCCAATACTGGCAGTAACGAACATACAGATTTATTCAAGTTAATAACATACATAAATAGAACCGTCAATTACCCGGGAAACTGGAGTGTATGATAAATAGAGGCTGTTCTCATTCTCATTAACTGTTTATCAGACTGTATTTTAGTAGTCGTCTTTGATTTCCACTATATTTGGGGCAAAACCGAGTTTGGCACAAAATCCCTTAACGAGTAGATGTATTATTATTTCCTCAAATTCTTAATGGCATTGAATACTCGCTCACAGTTGTTCTTGTCATTAAAAGCAAATGTGTTATCTATCCGCTTACGGTATTTATCTTTCAACGCACAGCCACCTTTCATATATTCGACTATTCGAGAAACAGTTGCTTCCAATGTAGTTTCAACCTCCCCGAATCCATCTCGCTCGTAGTCAAAGTAGCCTTTCACATATGAATGTGCCCCACAAAAGAACTCCCCAACATCAAATTGAGTATATATAAGAGGTTTTCGTAGATACGCAAAATCAAATGCCACCGACGAATAATCCGTAATGATCATGTCGCTTTCGGCAAAAATATCACGATAAGGTTTTAACAAATCAAAGAATATGACATTGCTATTTTTATCAAATAGTTTTAGTGTTCTCTGCATATTTGGATGAGCCATAAAACAAACCGAATATCCATATCTGTCTGCTTCTGATAACAGCTCTGTGCTGTTCAGTAGAGAGTTATAGAATTTAAAATACGCTGATTCAAAGAAGCCAGTTTGAATCCCCTCTGATTCTTCGTTGTCGTCTAACAATTCTGCAAGATAAGAACGCCATGTAGGCATAACTGTAATATACTTTTGGGGATCCGAATAAAGCAAATCGTATCTTGGCAATCCTGTCATTTTTATTTCGCATTTCGAGTAATAATAGCTGTATTCAAGAATTGACCTATGCTCTGGTTTAGTAGTCGCAATAAATAAGTCAATATTTTTTTCATACTTATTAAGCCATTTTGAGAGATCGTCTTTTATCACTCCATGCTGTAGGAAAATGAATTTTGTATCATTCAACAAATCTCTATAAAAAACTGTTTTAATATCAAAAATATCGGGGTATACTCTGTCATGCGAAGATATTATATAGGCACCAAGAACCATAAAGAATTTGTGTTGCCAGCCACCAAACTCTATCACTTTCCCGTATTTTACGAGTCTTTTTACATCAATACAGTTTTTGCGAATTGCATAATAACACTTAACCCGGTTATCCTTGTTTTCCGACATATAGCAAAATAATGCTTCTCCGTTATCATCTGCTCTATCTTCACGGTCAGAAATGAGCCAAATATCCTTGCGAATTAAGGGTCTTAATAAATGGCACATACATCTCACAGCAATAGCCTT
>Ga0099364_10005738_pt1 | contig 18335 bp, 17 predicted proteins | sample TergutTh196P3_FD_73070 | JGI IMG/M metagenome (GOLD analysis project Ga0099364, IMG submission 73070) | Microcerotermes parvus P3 segment gut microbial communities from Pointe-Noire, Republic of the Congo - Th196 P3 | ecosystem: Host-associated > Arthropoda: Insects > Digestive system > Gut ...
GAAAGTCTCGAGCACAGCTCGAGAGGTAAAAAGCGATTCTCAACGTACGTAAAGTACGTATCGAATCTCTTTTTCCTTTCAACTTCGAAAATAATCCATTTATGCTTCGCTTTAACATTTTATGCTTCGCTTTAACATTTACTCGATCTATGCTTATTTTTTAATTTCTAACACGAAAATCCTCGATTAAGGAAAGCTTTCTATATGGAGACGGATGTGTATATTACTATAATTTAATGTATAATACAGTACATGAGTAGCCTTTTTTTACCCAAGAGACTGGTGAGTTGGGGGATAAGTGTTTTTATATTGATCTTTTTGGGGCAGTTGATTGTTTTCACCATGATGGATGTGATAGCTGATTTGCCAAACGTGGCGCTATTGTCGGTGGCTCCAGAGCGAGCAACAACCAAAATCTATGACCGAAACCATTATTTGCTATATAGCATTTATGTAGATGAAAACCGCAGCAATATTCCTTTGACCCAAATGGGGCAAAATATTATTGGAGCGACGATTGCTAGCGAGGATCGGGACTTTTATCGTCATGATGGATGGTCGATGACTGGTTTTGCTCGAGCAACGATGCGGATTTTGGGAGGGCAGAATATTCAGGGTGGCTCAACTATCACCCAACAATTGGTGAAAAATAGATTGTTGGATAGATCAAAAACGCTAGACAGAAAATTGAAAGAATTGATTTTGGCGGTGGCGGTGGAGCGAACTTATACTAAAGATCAAATTATGGAAATGTATTTGAATAATGTTAGTTACGGAGGAGTGGTTTATGGCATAGAGCAGGCGGCGGTAACTTATTTTGGGAAGAATGCCAAAAATCTATCTTTGGCGCAGGCAGCCTATTTGGCTAGTATTACTTCGGCGCCTTCGATTTATGCGCCTTTTGCGGGGAACTTGGATAGAGCGATAAATAAACAACAGGAGGTGTTGCGCCAAATGTTGGCGCAGGAGTTGATTACGAGCCAGCAATATGAGGTGGCGATAAATGAGGAGTTGCGTTTTTTGCCTAATGTCACCCAAATTAAGGCGCCGCATTTTGTGATGTATGTGCGGGATTATTTGGAAAAAATGTATGGGGAAGATACGGTGGCGATGGGAGGGTTGGAAGTGGTGACAACACTGGACCTTAACTTACAACAAAGTGCACAGATAGAATTACAGCAACAAGTGTATGCCTTAAAATCGCTGCGAGTGGGCAATGGGGCGGTATTGATTACTAATCCTAAAACAGGAGAGATTTTAACGATGCTGGGGAGTATTAATTATTGGGATGATAGTAATGATGGACAAACTAATGTGTGTTTGGCTCAGCGCCAGCCGGGGAGCTCGATTAAACCCTTGACCTATGCGCTGGCTTTTTTGCGAGGGTATAGTCCGGAAGATAAAATACTGGATGCGCCGTTTAAGTATGTTGACCCTTGGAGCAGGCAAGTGTATGCTCCAGTGAATTATGATGGTGAGTATCGAGGGATGGTGAGCTTGCGTCAGGCTTTGGGTTCCTCTTACAATATTCCGGCAGTCAAGCTGTTGAATGAGCTGGGAACAAGTAATTTAATTGATTTGGCGGAAGACATGGGAATTACCACTTGGAAGGAGAGAAACAGGTATGGGTTGAGTTTGACGCTGGGGGCGGGGGAAGTGATGATGACGGATTTGGCGACGGCTTATGGGGTGTTTGCTAACTTGGGGGAAAGGGTGGATCTAAATCCAATTTTGGAAGTGCGCAATAAAGAGGCCCAAACAATCTATCAGAATCCTTGTGCGCTTTTGAGTGATTGTGTGGGCAGGTCACAGAGAGTCTTACCAGCGAGGATAGCTTATCAAGTGACGGATATTTTGAAAGATAATAAGGCGCGCACACCTGGGTTTGGTTCTTTGAGCGTGATTAATATTGCGGAACAGGAAGTGGCGGTGAAAACGGGGACGACTAATAGTTTGCGGGATAACTGGACGGTGGGTTATACCACTGACAGGCTGGTGGCGGTATGGGTGGGGAATAATGATAATTCACCCATGAGTAGGATTGCTTCGGGAGTGACCGGAGCGTCGCCGATTTGGAATAAGGTGATGAGATTAACTTTGGCAAAACAAGATCAAGTGGCGCATAAGTTTATGGTCCCTGACGGAATACCAGTTGCAACAGCAAGCTCACAAGTGAGGTCACTAGCAGAATCGCCACGCCAGTCCACAGCGACTGTTTCTGGCGCTTTGCTTTCAGCTCTTTAATGAGGCGTTTATGCTCGCGCAGTTTCCTGCGAGCTTCTTTTTCTACTTCTAGCTGGGCAGCTTTATCGGCAATTTCTTTGAGTTCTTGGGGGCTTTTATCCTCAAGTTGTAGATCTTCGCGACTCAAGGTGGTCTTTTCCATAATTATTCTCCAGTGCGTAAAACAATGACGGCATCATATTTGGCAATGGCATCTTCGGCTTGGTAGTTTTCTTGATTGGTGTCATGGGAGAGGTTGAGCTCAGAATCTCTTTTTAGACCAGCGATGAGATCGAGGTTGGGGGTTTTGAGGAGCACTAGATCGCCGCTTAAGCCTTCATAATCACCGGCGGCATCATAATCACCAGCGGCATTGCCGGTAACTACCTCTTTGTAGCCGGCAGCATTGAGTTTAGCTTTGATTTTTCCGGCTAAACCGGAGACGTTGGTGGCGTTAACCACGAGAATGGAATATTTGGCGGGATCAAAATCTTCCTCGGGTTCCTCAACTTGAGCGGAGGTAGTGGCATCTGGGATGTCTTCCGGAGTGGGATCGGGAACAATGTTTTCGATCGGGGGGTCGTCGAGGGACTCATCATTTACTGAGGAGTCGAGGACACCTAGAAGGATCTTGCCCAAGATGCAGCCAATGGCGATGGTGGCGACAATAATGATGAGGGCGATGATTAGAGGGCGGCGCGACTTCTTCTTTTTTTCGGGGGATTTAGTTTCACTCTTGATTGATGGAGTAGCGCTATTATCATCTTCTTTTTCTGGCGTCTCCTCTACTTTGTTGTCGAGCATGACTTTTTGTTTGGCGACCACATCGGCGAGGGTTTGGTCGAAATCACTGTCATGATCGTCACTAGGCAGGCTCTTGATGAGGTTGGATGGAGTGGCGGGTGGAGCGTCTAAAGTCTCTGGTTCGGTGATTGATTTGGGCTCAGTCTCAGGAGGAGACTCGGGCTTTGATTCTAGCTCGGGCTCTGATTCAGGCTCAGGCTCGGGTTCTGACTCTGGCTCAGGTTCTGGAGTAGGCTCGGGCTCGGGTTCTGGTTCGGGTTCTGACTCTGGCTCAGGTTCTGGTTCGGGCTCGAGAGCTATTTTTTCTAATGGTTCTGTTGGAGTTTCTGGAGCGGGTTGGGCAGCAGGGGGAATATTAGCAAAGGACTGGGCGGAAAAACTAATCAGTAAACTGCCGCTAGTCATGATGGCTCGCCAAGCGTTTTCTAGATAGGCTTTAACAGGAGGAGCAATATTATCGTCGCTAATGGTTCCAGAGAGTTGCTGGACAGGGAGAATCCCTTTGAGTTCGCGCTTGAGGAGATTTTCCAATCTGGCCTCAGTCATGAGATAGATGATTTGAAGGTTGGGTTCTTGCTGCTTGAGGGTTTTGAGATGGTCGATGAGGGCGGCGGAGTCGGAGGGAGAGAGCTCGGTGGTTTTTTCGAGGCCCAGATAGTGCTGGGAGAGATAGATTTTGTCTTCAATATGAATGAGAGAGAGGGCTGGCTCGAGACCGATAATGGGTTTGGTTAGCCAACTGAGGGCCATAACTTGAGAGATGATTAAATCGGCATTCTCTTGGAGGTGAAAAAGCTGGTCGAGAAGTTGTTTTTTGATGGCGGCGGTTTGGACTTGGCTCTTATCTTTGAGCTTGAGGAGAACTTCGTGTTGTTTGAGGCTGTCGGCGGGGGCGGGGTCGAGGTAATCGGCGATATCGGAGTCAGAAGTGTGGGGGACGCTATGCATGTCTAGCTCGAAAAGTTGATCGGGCAGGACTAGATGGTAGGTAGTTGGCTCAATTTTGGAGAAAAGCTTGGCTAAATTGACGGTGTTGAGGCTATGGTCTTCGTTGATGAAAGAGCCATTGATTTGGCGCAGGGTGGCAATTTCCCAAAAAGGTGAGATTTTAGCTTTATTAAAGGTGGCCACTAATGCCAATTTGTCTAAAACAACGAGAAGTGAAGCGATCTGCGACATAGTAAGGGCTCTTTTATTTTGTTTGATTTTAGTATAACATTAGTATAACACAAGTTTTTTGTTTATGTATAACTTATATCTACAAGTAAAATCGGTTTTGGAGCGGGAGTTGACGGGATGGCATTTTAATGGTGCGGGCGAGTGGTTGAGTGTGGTGGTGATGTTTTTAGCGGTGTTTGTGCTTCTTCGAGGAGGTCGGAAGGTGGTCTTATATGTATGTGCAAAGCTGGAAAATCCAGAAATGTTAGATGGCTGGGATATTGTGAGTGATTTTGTGAGCCAATTAAATTACTTTTTTTCGGTCAGTTTTGCGGCTTATGCAGCTACTTTGGTGGTGAGACTGCCGGAATTGTTAGAAATCATTTTTAATAGAATGTTTGTGGTGATTATGGCGGTGTATTTGGTGTTAATGCTCAAGCGTTTATTAGTGGATGTCTTTAAGGTGGCGGGACAAATTGGCAAGAAAGATAATGTGGTGGATAAAACGGCAGTAACTTTTTTTAGAGTGGTGGTGAGTATTTTGTTGTGGGCAGCAGCGGTGGTGATGGTTTTGCAAGGTTGGGGATTTGATGTGAGTGTATTACTGGGGGGACTAGGAATTGTGGGTATTATTGTGGGGTTGGCTTTTCAAAGCGCCATGAGAGATGTCTTAGCTTTTTTCTCTATTTATCAGGACAGAACTTTTAAGGTGGGGGATTATATTGTGACGCCGAAAGTGTCGGGGACGGTGCGCGAAATCAACATGCGCTCGACGCGCCTTCAGGCGGCAAAAGGGCATAATGTGGTAATTTCTAATCAAAAGCTGGTGGACGATATGGTGTCAAATTATGGACGACTTAAGGAAAGAACGGTGTTTTATTCGCTAAAAATTGATGCTTCAGTTGGATTAGCGAAACTGGAGAACTTAAGTGAGATAGTGAAGGACATGTTTGAGAATGATGAACAGGTGAAGGGAGATGCGGAGCTTAAGAGGGCTTTTATTGATGAAATTACTGACAGAGGGTTTACTTTTGAAATAGTATATACAGTGCGGGATGCGGACTATGGGACTTATGTGCAGATTAAGCAAAGGGTGAACTTGGCCCTAATCAAGAGATTTAGGCAGGAAAAGATTAAGTTAGATGACACTGGGCAGTTAGAGGTGGTTAGCTCCGACGCAAAGTGATGAGATGGATTTGGGGCTGATTAAAGAAGCGCAGATAAGGCATTTCGGTACCAATACCCTGAGAAATTAGGAGAGTGGTCTGGTTAACTTGTTGCCAGCCGCGGACGCGGCGCTTGGCGATGAGATCGCCGATATTGAAGGGAAGGTGTTTGGGAAGGGGAAAGATTTGGCCGCCGTGGGTATGACCGGTGAGCATAAGATCTATTTTGATATGGGCAGGAAGGGAGTCAACTAATTGGGGTTGGTGGGAGAGGAGAATGGCGAGAGTGCGATGGTCTGGTTTTTGTTTCATGGGAGTGAGGTCTGGCTTTTCGTTCCAAGTGTCCCCCACTCCGCCCAAGCGAATGCGCTGTAACCCCTTCCAAATCCAGACAGCATGATTGTCTAGACATTTAATTTGATGCATTTTGAGGATGGTGCGAGTCTGGGAGGCGCCGAGGCTTTTATGGTCGTGGTTGCCTAAAACGGCGTATTTGCCCAAGGGAGCGCGAATATTGCTCAGGAGGCGCATCTGCTCGGTGAGGTAGTCAGCTTTTTTTCGAGGGAGAACTTCGCTTTGGATATAGTCTCCGCCCAAGAGAAGCAGGTCTGGCTGCAGGAAAGAGATTTTTTTGGCTAAGCGTTCAAAAAACTTTTTATTGGTTAAAAAAGGGCTCATGTGGGTGTCAGAAATAAAAACTAAGCGAGTGCCATCAAAATTGGAAGGAACAAGGGGGCTAATAAAGTCTTTTTTGTCAATTTCGATAATGGCGGTCTCGAGGAGGGTTTGGAAGACTAAGCCGGTGGCGAGGAGGGCGTTGAGGACGATCATAATGTCTATTATATCTGATATAATAGACGAAATGAAAGTAGTTTTGAGATTGGTGTTAGTGATAACGCTTTTTTTAGGGAGTATGGCGGGAGTGGTGAGGGCAAACGAGAGCGATTATCAGATTGTATTAGAAACGAAGGTGGAGATTGGGGAGAACGGACAGATGACGGTGACAGATAAGTGGCAGGTGACTAATTTAACGGCAACGAAATATTTGGCAGAGTTTGGCTATGAGGTGGATGGGGAGGTAAAAAATATTAAGAGTTCGGAGCAAAAACTGAGTGTTTCGACGCAAAAAAATGATGGAGAGGGGAGTTTGGTACTGATAAAGATGACAGAGCCGGTGGTGGGGGAGCAAAAAACTGCCACTTGGGAAGTGAGCTATGAATTGAATAGTAATGTGGTCTTACTAAACAGCCAGCCATTGTTGGCGGTAGTGAAAATGCCAAGTATTGTTTTTGAGGGACAGATAGATGAGCAAAGCAGGGAGGTTGTTTGGGAGGAAAGCTGGGGTGAGCCGCGACTAGAGGCGGGAGAAATACTAATTTTTGGGGAGAAGCAGAGATTACTGTTGACGGCACAGATGGAGCGGAAAAATATGGCGAATGCGCCGATGAACGTGGAGATAAATATACCGAGAACGCCTTTAGTAAGCATTGAGCCGCTGCCGGAGAAGATCAAAGAGTTGAGCGATGGAAGAATGGTGGCAACCTTTTTGAGCAAGGAACAGGAGGAATTGCATATCCAATATCAGAGCGTGATTGAAATTGAGCCGCAGGAATGGATAGAGATTAGTGGAATGAGTGGGCAGATGGAGCTATTGTGGGAGCAGCTGCTGGTGATTAATGATATGGGTGCGGGTGAATGGCTGGGGTGGCTGGCGGAGCAGTGGGGCGAGGAATTGGGAGATGGGCAGCTGGAGCTACAGCTCTTGCATGAGGATGATAGAATAGAGATAAGTGAGGAGATTGCGCAAATCGAGCGTGAAAGCGAATATGAGCAAAAAGAAAGAACGAGAGAAGTATTATTTATGGCCGGTATCATCGGGGGAGCTATCGCCGGAATCGGGGGTTTACTGGTTCTTATCAGAAAAAAAAGAAATCCTCTACGTCGGTAAGGCAAAAAACTTAAAAAATAGGCTATCTTCTTATAAGGTTTTGACGGGCAAGTCCAGCAGAATTGCTCAAATGCTGGAGAGGGCGCGTTATGTGGCTTGGCAGAGCATGCGTAATGAGTTGGAGGCACTGCTGGTGGAGGCGGAATTGATTAATATCCATCAACCTCCCTTTAATACTTTGCTCAAAGACGATAAATCGCCACTGTATATTATTTTTACTAATGAGGATTTTCCGAGAGTGTTGAAGGTGCGCTCAAGGGACTTGCGGCTAAAAAAATATCAGAAGGTGGTGAAGTTTGGGCCTTTTCCTTCGGGTTATAAGGTGAATGAAGTGCTAAAAATTGCGCGACGGATTTTTCCTTGGTGCAATCAAAAGCGGAGTAAAAAGACTATCAAAACTAAAACTAAACCTTGTTTCTATCATCATTTACGACTTTGTTCTGGGGTGTGTACTGGAGAGATAAGTCGGGAAGATTATGGCGAGATGATGGGTAATTTACAAAACTTTTTGCGAGGAAAAAAGACTTTGTTATTGAGGGACTTGGCGAGAGAAATGAAGCGAGAGGCAGCGAGGGAGGAATATGAAAAGGCGGGGAGGACAAGGGATAAGATAAAGCTAGTTGAGGAAGTGACAAGCGAGAATTATAGACTGCGACAAGGTTTTTTCCTGCCGACTTTATATGATAATGCTCAAGGTGGGAGAGAAAGTTTAGTTTATTTGCGCTCAATACTGCATGATTATCTGCGATTGCCTGCGGATTATCAATTGCGGCGAATTGAGGGTTATGATGTGTCTAATACTTCGGGAAAGAAGGCGATGGTGAGTATGGTGGTGGCTATTGAGGGGGAGATGAGGGCCGATGAATATCGGTTATTTGGAATTGATAATAAAAATGAGCCGGATGACTATTTGATGCATAAAATGGCGCAAGAGAGAAGACAAAAACATTTCGCGGATTGGGGGAGGCCAGATTTGATAGTTATTGATGGCGGGAAGGGGCAAGTACGAAGTGCTTTGAAGGCTTATGATTATCAGATGGCAGTGCCGATTATAGGGTTGGTGAAAAATCCGGATAGAATTGTATTGCCGATAAAGATTGAACGAAGCGGAAAAACGGCCAAAATTGAATATAAGATTTTGTCTTTAGCGGTGGATGACATGGCATTAAAATTACTCTCGAGGATTAGGGATGAGGCGCATAGGTTTAGTAAGAGGGCGCATTTACGCAGGAGAGAAAAAGACTTATTTGATTAAAACTCTCTGTAAGCCGAGTATTTTCGCTCTTTTTCTTCGCTCTATAAAATTCATTTACGTCTAGTAAACTAGAATTTTATTCCGCTCGAGAAAAGACCGAAAATCCTCACTTACAGAGAGTTTTGTTAGCTCGTTTTTTGAGGTATAATATGGGTGGCGAGCCCAAGTGTTGGAATGGTAGACAAGCATGACTTAGGATCATGTGCCGACAAGGCGTGCAGGTTCGAGTCCTGTCTTGGGTACAAATAGTTATAGTGATGTTATTTCTTCTAGACTTTCAATTCGGGTTACATTGCTAGGCATTCGGTCATTGATGAAACGCCTCCTTCTGTCAACCAAAAACCCCGTTGCGTTTGGTAATTTTTCGTAGCCTTTGAAGTTTTTTAATTTATCATCAATCAAAACAACCCGACTATATTTTCCGCTCCCCATCATTAGCTCAATTAGTTTTGTCTTATCTTCAGTCTCGGCGAATAAGACTTCGTGCGTCAATTTGCTAACTTTGATTTTAATCCTCTGCCACGATTCTTCACCGTAGGTGAATATCGTAAAGTCAAACTTGCTTATAAAGCTTTCTGCATCGGGATAGAGAAAACTTTTTGGTGGATAATCAATTAGATCGTCTGGACCGTTTGGCGTTTCTCCCGACATGGCTGCGGATAATGCTTGGTGCCAACTTTCCGTGTCGAATAGCGTTCTGTCCAAATCTACGAGGATTAATTCTTGCATGGCTTTGATTATAACTTAAGAATGGCAAGTTTTGTGGTATAATATTAGTGGTTTTATTGTTATTTGGTTTTCGCGGGAATAGCTCAGTTGGCTAGAGCGTCTCCTTGCCAAGGAGAAGGTCGCGGGTTCGAGTCCCGTTTCCCGCTCACTTCGGGACACTTCTCGGCCAATTTTTAATAAATAATTATGAATAATGACCCAATACTAACTCTTGGATTTTATGCAATAACAATCTTTCTTTTTGTGATAGTTTATCTGCTACCAGTAACAACCATTATTACTGGTATTGTCTTATTGAGGAAGAAACCTAAAAATAAATCTCTTGGTTTAGCAGTTACCATAATCGGTGTTGTGCTGTTATTGGGTGTGTTAATATGGAAAGTAGCCAACACCTACTATATTGCTTATTATGGCGATGAATACGCCCATATCGCAAGGCAACTAAACCCACTTGGAAAACGACAACAATATATCATCACTCCTAACTTGGAAACCATAGACGGAAATGACGGAACAATTATTCCTGCTGATACCTACTATACTTTCTTCCCAGTAGGCGAAGATAGGGGTAATCCACCAGACAAGATACTTGGCAGAATAATCAGCGACCAAACTACTATTGATTTCACATCTTATCTAAACAAACCCGTCTATATTTGGGGTGAATTTCAGCACGGACTACCAATGTTTATACAACAAGCCACTAACTCTGGCTTATTGATTGGTAATGAGGTTTTAGTTATTGAAAAAATTGAGTTAGTAAATTAATCTAAATCCATCATCGCTCTATCAATTACTCCACATTCTTCGGGAAATGGTTGTAGATATTTTGGCTCACCAACCTTCACCCATTGGTCGTTTTCACAGGACCAGATATTTTCATATTTACCAAACTCTAAAAATGTCACCCCATAGATACTAATAGTCGTCACAAACAAAATAATTAGAATATTTTTTAGTGATTGCCAGTCGTTGTTTTTTCTCCATAGACCTACCAACCACAACATGCCCAAAACAATAGCAAAAGTTAGAATCTGCCAGATGAAATTATCAGCAATAAAATTACCAGAGTTAGTGATGTATAAATGCTCTTGTCTGGAAATAAAATAATGGAGTAATGAGCCGAGCAAATACGGAATAGTTAGAGCATAAAGAAAAATGTTTTTAGGAGTGGAAAAAGTCCGTTTTAATTTTTTCTGTATTAGGGTCATTATTGCCAGCCAAATAAGGCCCAAAATAATAGCAACGATTGGAAAAACAACAAGGTGAAAAAGCGACTCTCTGCGAATGCCATAAGTAATTGCCAAAGGAATTAGAATTAAAGTAGGGGCAAAACTAATCCCATCAAAGAAAGTAAGGATTGATTGCTTAAAATTACTCACTACATAATCACCCATATACAAAGCCAGTTTTAACCCAACAAACAAAACCAAGATTATCACCAATGACATAGTAATTGTCATCGGTGGCAGACCGAAAAATGTTAGCAGAATAAAGAGTGGTAGCACCAAAGCAAAACAACAATACTGCCAGACTTTTTTCCAATTTGGCAACTGGTATTTAGAATTGATTTTTTTGATGACTAAATTGATGAGGGCGTAGAGAATAAAAACTATTCCACTCGCTACCAAGCCCGTCATAAAATGCCGACTCAAATTCATCTCATCAAATGGGGTGCTATGTAAGTGTCCGTAAAGAAAAACCAATCTTCTATCAAGGAGAATAAACCAAAGTAAATATAAGACAAAAATTGATATTGAGATTAGAATAGCAGAAACAATGTTCTTCTTCATCAAAGAACATTATAACTGATTATTAGTGAGTAGAATAGGGGCTAGCTCGTTGAATTGTTTTTAAGGGAATCTCCCCCCCCGCTACTCAATTTTAACTAGATCGGTGGGCTCGCCGTAGCCGGACTCGTAGGCGGAGCTCCAAGCTACACCTATTAAGGTGGATGCTTTGAGACTAAACCGATAATTACCTGCCTGTAATCCCAGACTCTTGCGAATGCTGTCAATTGATATTTTAAGATCGGTGATGTCGAATAAGAACCCTCCGTCAGAGTTCATGACCTGATCAATACTGTTATATCGAGTTGCCAGTAGATAGTAGGCCTGCGCTTCTGGGACGGGATCCCACTTCACAAATCCATCCTCGATGCGAATATTTTGAGGTGGGTGGAGTTTACCGATGTGTTTATAGGTGACGGCTTCCGAGGGGAGAGATGGGGCGTGGTTGGGATCGCCGCTCTCGGGCATAGCGATAACCTCTACGTGGTAATTGTCTCTGAGAATCATCTCCCAGACCCCAGCTCTGAGATCATAGGTGGTTTCTGGGGTATTAACTACCGCAGCGGGAGTGCCATCTAGATGGTAGAGGTGAATGTCGTAGCTACCGGCATGATCTACGGGATCAAAGCTGATGACGGTGGTGGGACTACCAATGGGGAAGGTGGGGACTTCGACTTGTTCTAGGGAGACATTGGTGACTTGATCAAGGCGGGCGGGAGCAATGATGAGTTTGGTGGTGAGGACTAGCTTATTATAATGCTCTCCAGTGAGGGTGGCAAAAATGTCATAGACCCCCGGCTCGACAGCACCGGTAAACTTATCGCCGTCTTCACTGTCGAGAGTATATTTGACGGTGACGGCGGATGGTGGGGCGCCAGTAATGGTGACATTATGAACTTCGCCATCGTAAAGAACTGACTTTTCGATAAAGGTAATGCCCTTGATGTTGGCTTTATTGATGGTGAGGGTGGCAGTGAGTTCGAGGGAATGGTAGTTGGAGCCGGAAATGGTAGCTTTGACGCCATAAACTTCTGGAATAACTGCTCCCTTGAAGGCATTACCCTGCAGGTCAGTGTAGGCGACGCTGGTGCCGGAAGGCAAACTTCCAGTGATGGTAATGTTTTTAGTGGTAGTGTCATATTCAAACGTTTGGTCGTTAAAAGATAGGCCGGAGATATGGGCTTTATCAATAGTGAGGGTGGCAGTAAGTGCTAAATCGTCGTAATTACTACCAGATAGAACTGCGGTCACATGATAAACTCCCACGTCCTTAGCTCCGGCAAAAGGACTGTTGTTTACAAAATATTGCACCTCTACTCCCTCGGGGATCTCTCCAGTTATTTGGATGTTTTTAACTCCTCCGTCATAGGTAAAAGAGGCGTCGCTAAAGGCGATGCCTTTAATATCGGCTTTGACAATGGTGATGGTGGCGGTGAGGAGTTTTTCGCCCAAATCTTCTCGGTAAAGACGAACAAAGGCTCGATGAACGCCCATATCGGTGGCAATATTATTGGCGTAGTGGATTTGAGTGCCAGCTGGAACATTAGTAACTGTTATTTCGTGAGGGGTTTCGTCGAAGACAGTGGTGTAAGAATCAAACTTAACGTTGTCAAAGGGAGATTCCTTGGGCGAGGGCGGGGTATTGTTGTTGGTATTATTACTACATGAATTATTGGAATTGTTGTTATCTTGGTGCGCCTCATCGTTGGCTTTTTTGTTGACCGCGTCTCTAATCCAGCTGATAAACTCCTCTTGTGTTCCTCGATTGCCTTGGCTAAGCCAGAAATTATAGGCGGCGCTGGTGGCAGGTCTAGCTTCATTATTGGGTGTGGAGATATAAATTATTTCTGGTTCGCTGGACTCAGAGGATGTTTGGTGAGTTGTAGGTGTGCTGCTACTTGGTATTTTATGAGAAGTTTCTTTAATCCAATCTAAAAACTCGTCTTTGGTACCAGTATTGCCGGCATCCAGCCAAGTGTCATAGGCGGCCTTGACAGAGGCGTTATTTTTGTTGGTGAAATAGGCGGCTGAGCTGGCAGTCGCGGTCATACCAAAAATAATTAGTAATGTTTTAAGCAAATTGTTTTTCATAGTATTACTTTACTAGTGCAAACAGCAAAGACAGTCGTATAAAATGTCCAGAACGACTGCCTTCGCCGTCCACATAATTCGCCGAGCTTGCTAACTCGAAGGCTGAGGGCAAGTATAAACCATGAAGCAGCTTGAAGGTCAATAGTTTTTGATCATTTTTGTTCATTTGGGAGATGCTACTTGACTTAAGTTTTGCATAGTGGAAGTGTTCTTTTACTGGTATTTTTATGTCTAATTAGGGGAAAAGGTGGCCAAAACCTTCGAGTAATGGAAGGTTTTGGAAATTGATTTTTGGGCCTTTCCGTGATAGATTAAAAGTCATTATTGGCTAATTAATGATAGGAAAACAATATGAAAGACCGGCTAACGATCAAGGAGTTTTCTGAACTTTCTGGAATCAAAGCTTCAACTTTGCGTTATTGGGATGAGATAGGTTTGTTTTCACCATCAACGCGGGATGCTGAGAATGATTATCGCTATTATTCTCCCGAGCAGATTATTGCGGTTAATTTCTTTACTGTTTTGAGTAGCCTTAATATTCCTCTAAAGGAAATTAAGGGGGTTGATGCCAATCGTAATCCAGAGAGCATTATGAAATTAGTCGAGCATCAGGAAAAAATATTGGATGCAGAAATGAGACGGCTACAAGAATGCCATTCCATTATCCATACGAGACGAGAAATGATTAATGCGGGCATGAAAGCGGCAGAAGATGAGATTTCGGTGGTAAAAATGAACGAAAGTTCTTTTGCCTTGGGGCCCCTTAATGAATATAAACAGGATGGTAGTTTTTTTGAACCCTTTATCAATTTTTGTAATAAGGCGGATGATCTAAACGTAAACTTAAGCTTTCCTATTTGTGGATATTGCGCCAATATGGAGAGTTTTTTGGAAAATCCGGGGTTACCAGAGCATTTTATCTCTTTAGATCCTAGAGGAAAGTGTAAAAAAGAAGCGGGAGAGTATTTGGTGGGTTTCCGTCGGGGATATTATGGTCAATTTGGCGATTTGCCACAGAAAATGATGCGATATGCTGAGAAAAATAATCTCGTGCCGGTGGGGCCGGTGTATGAAGAATATCTTTTAGACGAAACATGTGTTAAAGACTCGACGCAATATTTGGTGCAGGCGAGTGTGGCTGTCTATAAAAGATAATTTTTACGGACAAGTTATGCTATAATACAGCTTAAATTATGGCAAAACGCAAAGCGAAAAAGTCTAGTGCGGCGAAGAAGAAGGTAGTAAAAAAGACGGCTGGGAAGGTGGCGGGCAAAACTGCTAGCAGGGCGACGACAGCAAAGAAGTCGGCGACAAAAAAAACTGCGACCACCAAAAAGTCGACAGCAGCCAAAAAACCCGCAGGGGCGACGACAAAAAAAAGAACGACAATACCAAAAAACGAGACAATGAGAAAGAAGGCTGCTGGGGCCAAAAGCAGGTCGGTGTGGTGGGTGATCAGATATTGGTTGGTGACAGTAATACTGACATTAGTAGTAGGTCTGCCGTTTTTTATTTTAGCGGCTTGCGCGGTTTTGTTTGCGATTGCTAAGATTTCTGTACCGGCGTTGATTGAGGCGATAAGCAGCTTGGATATGGCAGCATTGGGACGAGTGATTTATGAACAGGTGAGTCGAGGCTGGCTGGTGATGGCCTTGGTGTGGGTGGGGTTGGGGTTGGGATTGATGATAGTATGGTTGATTAAAAAAGTTCAGGATTATGGGAGATAAGTATAGCGCGGTGTGGGTGTCGCATTCTTCTATTTCGGACTACTTGCATTGCCCGAGAGCATATTTTTTGAAAAATGTTTATAAAGATCCAAAAACTAATCATAAAATCCAAATAGTAGCTCCAGCTTTGAGCTTAGGGCAGGCGGTGCATGAAGTGCTGGAGAGTTTGTCGGTATTGCCGGTGGCGGAGCGATTCGAGGAAAGTTTGATTGCTAAATATGATCGAGTATGGAAAAAAGTTAGCGGAAAAAAAGGCGGCTTTAGTAGCGAGGACCAAGAGAAAAAATATCGTGATCGGGGAGCAGAAATGCTCAGAAGGGTAATGAACAATTCGGGAGTGGTGGGTAAAAAAGCGGTGAAAATTAAAGAGGAGCTGCCCTATTATTATTTGAGCGAGGAAGATGACATTATTTTGTGTGGGAAGATTGATTGGTTGGAGTATGATGAGGAGAAGAATGGGGTAAAAATTGTGGATTTTAAGACTGGAAAAAGGAGAGAGGAGGAAAACTCGCTGCAATTGCCAATTTACCATTTATTGGTGCATAATTGCCAAAAACATGAGGTGTTGGGGGCGGCTTACTGGTATTTGGAAACAGATGATGAATTAACGGAACAGAAAATCCCGTCTTTGGAGAAGGCGCAGAAGCAGGTTTTGGAAGTGGCGCGACAGATTAAATTGGCTCGCAAGCTAAAGAAGTTTGTTTGTCCGCAGGGAGAGAAAGGTTGTATTCATTGTCGGCAGTTTGAGAGGGTATTAAAAGGTGAGGGGGAGTTTATAGGGGAAGACGAGATGCGGCGAGATTTGTATTATCTGCCTTGGCAGAAAGAGGAGCTTGTGGAGAGGGAAGAAATCCTGTAAAATGGATTTATGCAACAAGATACAGTGCCTGCCCCTAGTCAACCGCCAGCTCAGGAACAGCTTCCCATTCATGCATTGATGGAGTTGTTGGTGCAGCAGGAAGGTTCGGATATTCATTTGAAGCATGGATTGGTGCCTCATGTGCGCTTAAGTGGTGAATTGACGCCAGTGAATGGTTATCCGGTATTGGGGTCGAGTGAGTTAGACGCTTTGATTTTGCCGATGATGAATGATGAGCAGCGGCAGGCTTATGAAACAAATAAGGAAATTGATTTTGGTTATCAATATTTTGATAAAGGGCGTTTTCGGGTTAATGTTTTTCATGCTATGGGTGAGCGAGCGTCGGTATTGCGGTTGATTCCGAGCAGAATCAAGACGATGGATGAGCTAAACCTACCAGAAGTGATGAAAAAGCTGACAAAATATAGGCAGGGAATGGTGTTGGTGACTGGTCCTACTGGTGAGGGTAAATCGACAACGTTGGCGTCGATGATTAATGAGATTAATTATGATCGCGGGGAGCATATCTTGACTATCGAGGACCCGATTGAGTTTGTGTATAAGCCGAATAAGTCGATTATTAGTCAGCGCGAGTTGGAATTGGATACCAAGAGTTGGCTGGCGGCGCTCAAGAGCGCTTTGCGCGAGGATCCCAATATTTTGCTGGTGGGCGAAATGCGCGATTACGAGACAATTGGAGCGACGATTACGGTGGCGGAAACGGGACACTTGGTGTTCGCCACGCTGCATACGGCCACAGCAGCACAGACGATTGACCGGATCGTGGATGTGTTTCCGGGGCATCAGCAAGGACAAATCCGCCAGCAATTAGCGGCTAATTTGAATGCGGTGATCTCACAGAGATTGTTGCCGAGAATTGGCGGGGGGCGAGTGGCGTCTTTTGAGATTATGGTGAATAATGGAGCGATTCGAAACTTGATCCGAGAGGCAAAAACACATCAAATTGATAATATTATCCAGACCTCGGCAGATGAGGGAAATATGCTAATGGAAAACTATTTGTTTGAGTTGGTGCAAAAAAACCAGATTTCTCAAGATGATGCGATGCGGGTGGCTTTTAGGCCGGAGTTTATGGCGAGGTTATTGGGATTTGAGTTGGCCCCCGACGGGAGTTATAAGTAAGATAAACTTCCCTAAATCGGTATTTTCGTTTTAGAAAAGTTTATGTATGACATGCTAGCTCAATAATTTCTTTAAGAAAGTTAGCTGGCGGCGGACGTATTGCCATTCTCGGAGCTCCCAGAGATCGAGAGCTTCTTGTTCATTGAGTTCTTGGTGGAGGAAGCTGGCGATTTCGGCGAAACCTAAGGGGAGGGCTAATTTATTCTGGTTTAGTTTTTTATCTTTAATGATGGCAAGAGCGGAAGCGACTTCGTCGATGGCTCCGAGCGCAAAGCGCTTCTCTACTCTACTCTTAATTTTAGGACGCAGGGAAGCTAGATCAAAATCTGGCATGAGGTATTGATGGAGAGATGCCCAGTTGTTGGGGGGGGGAGTTGGGGGTTGGGGATTGGTTTTTTGCCAATGGAGAACTTCGAGATGACGGATGAGACGGCGAGGATTATGTTTGTCAGAATTATTGAGAGCGGAAAAAAGGAGAGGGTGTTTGGCAAAGAGGAGCTGCTGAAGCTCGGTAATATTGCAAGTTTCTAATTTGGTTCTTAGAGCTGGATTGGGGGGGGCGGAAGTTAGGCTATTTTGGCCGAGGAGACGTTGATGATAGAGAAGGGTTCCGCCAACAATAATGACAACCTTGTTTTCTTCAAGAGCGCGAGAAATGATGGGGGTGGCGAGCTTAAAAAAAAGACCGAGTGACCAGTGGCCGGTGAAGTCGATGATACCGATACCGTGGAGATTGATGGTTTTGTCTGGAGAGGAGAAAAAATGATAGGGATAATCGGCTTTAGAGTGGCGCTGGAAGCCCAGAGAGGTAAAATCGTCCAGATCAGCGCCAGAGAGAATGGGAAAGTCGTGATAGACTTGACGACTGTCGGCGCTGATGATTTCCACTCCGGCACATTTATCGGCGAAAATAAGCTGCTGGGCGAGTGAGAGGGCCAGAGCAGATTTACCGGTGGCGGTGGGGCCAATGACAGAGATGAGAGGATGGTTCATGGTGGCCGCCGAGGGACTCGAACCCCCGACCTACCGGATGTAAACCGGACGCTCTAACCAACTGAGCTAGGCGGCCTTAGGCTAATTGACTTTAACCTGACGGATAGTAACCCCTACTTGATCAATCAAGGGAAAAGTTTTACGAATCTCGCTCCAGTATTTTTCGGCAACTCTGTCGGAATAAGCAGCGTTGTTGGTGCGCTCCATACCAGAGCAGAGTTTGCGCTCGAAGCTACGCATGACGTCGAGAACGTCGCGACCGGTTTTATTGAAGGCAGTGCGATATTTGTTGGGATTGGCTTGATAATTGTCATGAATAAGCTTAAATGCGTCGAGGAGAGGCTGATTATTTTTAATCATCAGATTGTAGTATATTTTATATTTTTGTTGTGGCATAGAGTGTTTATTCTAACACATCTTCTTCGGGAGTGATAATGCCGAGATTTTGG
>Ga0099364_10005739_pt1 | contig 18334 bp, 16 predicted proteins | sample TergutTh196P3_FD_73070 | JGI IMG/M metagenome (GOLD analysis project Ga0099364, IMG submission 73070) | Microcerotermes parvus P3 segment gut microbial communities from Pointe-Noire, Republic of the Congo - Th196 P3 | ecosystem: Host-associated > Arthropoda: Insects > Digestive system > Gut ...
CCACCTTGGGAATACAGGCGCCGCGGGTCCGGCAGACTTGATGGCAAAAGGGATTTTGGTGAATGACGCCTGCCAGAAACAGCTGCATGCCTGGGATAATTCTGTCAGCGAGTGCAAAAAGCAAATAGAAGAAAAAAAACCTGGCCTGAAAGCAGGCAAATGGTTAAAAGTGATGCTCCAGAGCTGAATTTTTGTGAAGACGAAGGCGAAACATCAGGCACTTTAATCCGGAATAGCCTGCTTTTGTCAAACTGTGTTATATTTCATAGAGATCATCCAACTGCCAGATTCCCGTACATTATCATGCCCGAACGCTCTGAAACAGATATTCCCGGACAAAGGCCTCATCGGACTTTTCTGGAACGCCTGACCTCGTTTATTTCTCCAGGACCCGAAAATCGCACCGAATTGCTGGACATGCTCTACGATGCGCACAGCCGGCAGCTTGTTGACGTTGATACGCTGTCCATGATTGAAGGCGCATTCAATATCAGTGAACTTGCTGCCCGCGACATAATGACGCCGCGCACGCAAATTTATACCATCGACATCACGCGCCCTATAGATGAATGGCTTGCCAGCGTCATCAAAATAGGTCACTCCCGCTTTCCAGCCATTGAAGATGAAATCGACAATGTTGCAGGCATTATATTAACCAAGGATCTGCTTTCCTACTTTATCGAAGAAGAATTCGATCTCAAGGAAATTATTCGGCCAGCCGTTTTTGTTCCCGAATCCCGGCGGGCCAATCTGCTTTTGTCAGATTTTCGAAACAACCGCAACCACATGTCTCTCGTCGTTGACGAATACGGCAGCATTGCCGGTCTGGTAACCATTGAAGATGTGCTTGAGCAGATTGTCGGTGAGATTCATGACGAATATGATGACGAAGAAGATGACGAATATGAAATCCGCCTCATAAAAGGAGGCAGTTCACCAGCCTGGCGCGTTTCCGCCCTGCTGGAACTTGCCGACTTTAACGAAGCCATTGGGACCAGTTTTGATGAAGACAATGCCGAGACCATCGGAGGCTATATCGCCTGGCACCTGGGCAGTATTCCCCAAAGTGGCACCCGCTTCGAAATAGATGACCTGATTTTTGTTGTTCTTGGTGCAGATACACGCCAGATTCACATGCTTCAGGTCGAAAAACGTTCTGCAGCAGTGCCAATTGATGACGAATAGCAGAGTGCAGATGTTTTCACTGTCAGATATGTATGCTTTTTACGCGTAACCAGCCGGGTTCACCTCTACACATTGTCGCTGCCCTGGCAGCGGGTGCAGCTCTCATGGCGGCCTTTGCCCCGTACGGTTTTTCGATCTTTCAGATACTTAGCGTTGCATTTCTCTTCTATCTTGTCCTCAGGGCAAATTCTGTACGATGGGGCTTTTTCATCGCCTGGGCTTACGGTACGGGCTGGATGACAGCCGGGGTGCACTGGCTTTATTTTTCCATGCACCAGTTTGGCGGGCTGAATCGCTATCTCGCCATGGCAGCCGTACTGGCACTCGGTCTTTTCATGGGGCTGCTGCCTGCTCTGGCAGTTGGTCTTGGCGTGTACATACGCCGAAGATGGGACGCTTCCGATTTTATTGCTGCCGTACTGATTCTGCCCGCGCTGCTTACCCTGGCTGAATGGACGCGCGGCTGGCTCTTTACGGGTCTTCCCTGGGCCGTCCTTGGCTATGCGCACACAGACAGTGCGCTGGCGGGGTTTGCTCCCGTTTTGGGCGTATACGGCATTACGCTTGTGGCCACAGTTCTCTCCGGCAGCGCCGTCATGCTGGCAAAAAGAAGCACTCCCTACAGAAAGGCACTTTGTATCTTTGTTCTGGCACTCACTGGCAGTGGCTATGCGCTTGCATACGTCAACTGGACTGAACCGGCAGAGTCTGCGATCTCGGTCCGCCTGCTTCAGGGCAATGTCCCGCAGGAACTAAAATTCGCACCTGACCAGGTTGATCGAACTCTTGCCCTGTACAGGGAGATGATTTTAGCCAAACCGGCGGACCTTGCTGTCACACCGGAGACAGCTCTTCCTGTTTTTCTGCACATGCTTGACCTGGAGTGGTTTGACGGACTCAGACAGTTCGCTGTCGGCAGCAATACAGTCCTTGCCATCGGCATTCCCATTGCAGACTCTGTCGATCGCTATACAAACAGCCTGATTGCTGTCTCGCCTGATGCAAAAACACCTCACCACATCAACTATCGTTACGACAAAAATCACCTGGTTCCTTTTGGAGAATTTGTCCCGCGAGGCTTTCGCTGGTTTATCGATCTCATGCATATTCCGCTGGGCGATTTTACCCGGGGACCTGCCATCCAGCGCCCCTTTGCTGTAAAAGGGCAATGGGTTTTACCCAATATCTGCTATGAAGACATCTTCGGCGAAGAAATAGCGGGACATATCCGTGCGGCCATCAGCGAAGGGCGGCCTGAGCCCACCATCATGCTCAATATCTCAAACATAGCGTGGTTTGGCGACAGTCTTGCGCTACCCCAGCACCTTCAGATTTCACGTATGCGCTCCCTTGAAATGCAGCGTCCCATGCTGCGCTCGACCAATACGGGTATTACTGCCTTTGTCGATGCAAAGGGCCACGTGCAAAGCCAGCTCCCTGCTTACAGTGCCAGTACACTTGAAGCCAGTGTACAGGGGTACAGGGGCATGACGCCCTATATTCGTTTTGGAAACTATCCTGCTGTTTTTGCGTGCTTTTTCCTTCTGCTTGCGGGGATTTTCCTCGCTCGCAGAAAAGCCCGGGCCGGTTTTTAATCTGGCTGATGTCTGTAGCAGCGCGCAATGCTGGCCTGCTATGCATCGTGTCACGCCGGGGATGCTGCCCGGATGACGGATGGCTTTGCCCGGTTTTATATCGCAATCGGCGCGGCTATTGCAGGGTGAGGGTCATATCCTGTAATGATGAAGTCTTCAAAGGTATAGTCCAGGATACTGTCCGGTTTTCTTGCGAATGACAGGCCTGGCAGAGGGCGCGGTTCCCGCGAGAGCTGGAGGTTTACCTGTTCAATGTGGTTGTTATAAATGTGCAGATCACCGATAGCGTGGACAATCTCACCGGGTATGAGCCCGGTTTGCTGGGCAATCATATGGGTAAGAAAGCCAAGACTCGCTCCGTTATAGGGGATGCCGAGAAAGGTGTCTCCGGATCGTTGCGTCATCATGGCTGATAGCCTCCCGCCGGAGACCCAGAACTGATACATAACGTGACAGGGAGCCAGTGCCATTCTTCCTTCAAGAACATTTTGCTGCGGGCTCTTTGATTCATCGGGCAAACAGGCTACGTTCCACGCACTGATGATGTGGCGCCGGCTGTTGGGATTGTTTTTGATGCTGTTGATAACGCCCTGGACCTGATCGTGGTTCTGGCCGTTGGGGCCTGGCCAGTCTCTCCACTGTGCGCCATAAATCGGGCCCAGTTCGCCATCTTCTGTTGCCCACTCGTCCCAGATGGATACACCGTTTTCGTTCAGATAGGCGATATTGGTGCCACCCTTCAGAAACCACAGGAGTTCGTGAATAATCGAGCGAATGTGAAGCCGCTTGGTCGTCAGAAGCGGGAAGCCCCGGGAAAGATCGTGCCGGTACATTCTGCCAAAAACAGACAGGGTACCGATGCCTGTGCGGTCATCCTTGCTGGTGCCGTTATTGAGAATATCCTTTAAAAGTGCGAGGTACTGCTGTTCCATGATAATGTCAGATATTGAGTGTTTAAGGAAAAAAACGGCAGCTCTCTCGGGGACTGCTGGCATAGCAGCAGACCGGGTCCGGCAGGTCTGCTTTTTCTGTCAGGGACTTCAAAAATCCCGGGAGCATTCTGGTTCTGGCGTTCATCCGCGATGCTCCTGAGAATGACAGCGGTTTTTAAATCCATAAATTTTTAGCGCAGGCCGTGAACTGCCCAGGGCTAAAGCACTTGGGGTTTCCCGCTCGTCCTTCTCCAAATTTTGTTGTCCCCAATTTATGCTGTATATGGCAAACAAACTTTCAAAGGCTTTTCGCTCTTTCAGAATCGTATCCTCGTTCCCGCAACAAAACATGGAGCTTCTGCCAGGTGCGGCAGAAGCACGGTGAGGATGTGCCTAACGGAGGGCAAGAATGTTTTCTTTATCGAGGCCCGTATATTTCTGAATGGCTTCTGGCGAAAAGCCATCGTCAAGCATTGAGTGTGCAATCTGCAAAGCCTTTTCACCCATGCCTTTTTCCATGCCTTTTTCCATTCCTCTTTCCATTCCTCTTTCCATTCCTCTTTCCATGCCTTGTTCTGTGGCAACGCGCACGTGAATTTCTTTTACTGCTTCGTCAATCGGAATACTCAGCATCTCCCACTTCTCCTTCACTCTAATATCAATGTCATCCTTCTTGATTTGCAGTATAAGACCAATAAATCGCTGAAGGCTTTCCGCCCTTTTATCGTCATAACCTCGTCCCTGTAGCAAACGAAGAAGTTCCAGCGCAAACTTCCCGCGTTCCTGGGCTCTGCCGCCAGCCTCAAGCATTTTTTTAGCTGCCAGGATCACCACTGCAAAAATGCGCGGGTCATTTTTCAATTCCTCTTCGGTCACACTATTGACATCATATACATTGTATTCAAACAGAATCCTGGTACCGTAACATTCGTCCGTGTATATCGATATGGGCTCGAGTTCATCGGTACGGTTACCGGTTAATATGGCCAGCGATGTTACCGGAAGCTGGCGCTGGTCGCTCATACGATAATGCAGCTGATACATTCGCAGGGGGAGGTTCTGATCGTGAGCATGCTGCTGCTCTACATGAAGCAGGAGCCTCTGATCAACTCCAGTTTTCAGAGGGATGGATACTGCCAGATCAGCATATCTCGCTCCTTTGTTCGAGTCACTGCCAATAGCGGCCTGCTCGTTCGAAAGCAGTTCAGGTTTTTTACTGTAGTCTCTGTCAGCCACTATAGCCGGTATAAAGAATGCAATTGCATCGTCAAGGTTTTCTGAAAGAACGTCACGCCAGCTTTTGTCAATCCAGTTTTTACTCATATTTGCAAATCCGCTAATTACATCAGGAAGAAATATTATACCAGTTAGTTTCTGACTGTGCAGTTTTGCGCGGGATGCCAGCACCCTCTCCCGGAATGCATCGGGAAGTACGTTGCTTTGGCAAATGAACGTTGGGACACGCTTACATTTAACTCAGCTGCATTGAAGGACTTTTACACTTTCTTTCAATGCGTTAGCCAAAGAAGATGACTGAGTTGTTTGTCAGCTGATTCTTGCTCGTCCAACTCAAAACTTTCCGTTACGCTTTGTTAGAGCACCACAGGTGCAAGATCATATCGGACCTGAGCAGGCAGCTGGCACAGGCAGGTGGCGTGAACATTGGCGGCTGATTGAGCACTTTGATAAAAAAAGAATGCTTTTGATACTTCAATTCCCGTAAAACGATTGAACCTATGTTGCGCTAAAGCGGCGAATCCATAAAAAACTTTAAAAAACAGCCCTTTTTGGCTTGCTCAATTGCGCATTCCGGGGTGCTTTTTTATGAACCTGTTTTTAAGGAGTGCCTATGCCATCAATCACACGATGGCGGGTTGGGAAATACACATATCTGAATGAGTCCGTGTTGTTTTGGGACCCCGTCACAAAACACCCGGACAGTCACAAAACGCGAATAGGCAAAATTGACCGTCTGACAGGAGAGCCGGTGTATCTGCAGGAATATCTGGACAAACTGACTGCAGCCGGTCATTCCGTTGAAGGAACAAGGGTAAGGAAGCCAGGGTACTGTTTGATGGCAAGTACAGAAGCATCGATGAAGTTGCTCTGGCAGTGCCTGACAGTGTGCGTGATTTTGGAGAGGTCTGTTGAACATCCTGAGAGATACTTTGCCGGATGTAGAATAAATCGAGTGCCATTTTGGTTTTTATAGGCTTGCAAAAAGTTCCTCAACTGGAAACTCGCCGGCTTCAATATGTTGCAAACTCGTGATTGCAGCGTCTATCGGTTCTGCTGATCTTCATGGATGGAAGGGCTTTCCATGGCCAGCACTTCCATTGGAGTACATATTTCAACAGAGCGGTACCCGTTGAGTGTATTGATGTTTCTTGCGCCAATTTTTGTTTTTTGCCTGACGATATGCCCCAGATCCATGCTGATTAAAATGTCCAGGTCATTAACGGTAGCCACTGCGATGTGAACGCCGTCCGTTCTGTATTTTGAAGGAATAATACCCTGTTCAACGTAAGCCTGCGCAAGGCGCTCGGCTTCGTCATTGAGGGCCAGAATTCTGATATCGTACCGGTCAACAAGAGCAATCATTTTGTTGCGCTTTTCGGCTCTCGCCTCGTTTATTTCATTTATCGCGCCAAGCGAAGTAAATGCCTCGTATTTTCCGGCAGCAATCTCCTCAAAGAGCCGGACGGCATCATAGTGGTGCTCCCTGTCCACATCAAAATACAGATTGAATAATGTCGTTTCCAGATAGATCTTTTGTTTTTGCACGGGCTTGTCCTGTACTGGCATATTCCGAAGTGTCCTCGCTGGTCGTTTTTTTTGAATCTGCGCCTGTCAGACAGACACTTTTTGACTGCCGCGCTAGCAAGGCTGCCAGTCTGTGCTGCCCGGTTCAGGCAGCCCGGACCGGGCAGATCATGCAAAACTCAGGGATATTCATATCCCGGGCATCAGGACAGCATCCTGCCACTGATGATATATGAAAGCATCATTGAAAAACTGAAGGCCACCAGACATAACCAGGCATACCGGTACAGGCGCAGTGCCGGATTTTCGGGGTTGCCACGTTCAATAAACCAGAACACAATTGCAAGTGCGATCCAGCCTCCCATCAGGCCAGACAGCATATTTCTCATCTGCCATGCAAAGGGAACAAACATAATGATAGAGCAGACAACAGCAATGAGCAGGCTTGTCAGGCGAATCATATTGATCGTTGTCAGATACTGTTCACCGATGTTGCGATGGACTTCTTCGGCTTCTTCCTGGTCATCTTCGAATTCGACGGGCTGCTCGGGTCTTCCCAGTCTTTCCAGTCTTTCGAGGCCTTCAGCAATATCCAGAGTGCGCGGGTTTTCCTGTCTTTCGGCCTGTCTTTCCCAGCTGTCGTATCTTTGCTGTCTTTCCCAGGCCCGAACTTCTGCAGACTCTTCCAGGTTTTCCATGGATTTTCCGGCAACCGGGATATCTTCTGCTGCCGGGATATCTTCCAGGAATTCTTCAGACAAAGATGCTTCGCTAAAGACGTAAACAGTCGTTGCAAATTGGGATTCAGGCGATTCTTCAACGGGTTTTGCCGGTTCTGCGGACGGCTTTTCTGGTGCTTCCGGTCTCATTACAGCATCTACTCTTCTTCGGATATCGCCGAAGAGCTCTACCGGTTTTCTCTGGATGTGCTCCCAGTCGGCAGGACAATACTGTTTGATATCCAGTTCAACATCATCGTACTCTCCGGAGAATAAGCCGGTCTCCCGGAAAAAATGAACAAAGCCTGTCACGCTAAAAGTGACAGGATCAGGTGTTCCATGCTCGGAAATCATGATTTCCTCGCCTTTTTTTGAGTGTATTTCGATATTCGCACCCGACCCCGATGCAGGCCGCCTCAAAATAATGCGAGATACCGGAATCTCCTCCAGCATGAAAACCATCGCTTCTGGACTGATGTGCCTCATAATATCCCTTTTATTTTCTGAAAATCGCACCCGTTGGATGTGCACCCCGAAAGTATACTTGTGTTTGCGCTTTGTGCAACACAAAAAAATGCACATCCTCATTTGTGCTCCTGTTTGCGCATAAAATGTTAACATGCACCTGCACGCGAACCTGTGCAAAAGTTACAATTTTTGATTTCAATATCTGACTTATGCGAAAACAGCCGACCCTTGCGCTCCTGCTGTTGTTTTTTCTCACTCTTTTGCCGGGGCACTCTGACTGTGCCGACGACCCCGCACTGAAAGAGACAGCCAGGATCAAAGCGCCTCCTGTGGTGACTGCCCAGGCCAGCCCGGGTCCGGCAGCCAGTGATGATCCCGAGGCATGGTATCAGCTGGGCACGGTCTACTCAATCGGTGAAACGGTTAAAAAAGACGAAAAAAAAGCTTTTTACTGGTTTAAAAAAGCGGCTTCAGCTGGACTTGCAGACGCACAATATCGCCTGGGAAACTGTTATGAAGCCGGGTTTGGCACAGAGCAGGATTACACACAGGCCGGTTCGTGGTATCTGAAAGCGGCGACCAAAGGGCATGCGCTTGCGCAATACAGTGTTGGCGTTCTGTATGAAGAAGGCAAGGGCGACATGCAGGATTTTACTGAAGCGGCAAAGTGGTATGCAGAAGCTGCCAGTCAGGGAGTGGGTGCTGCCCAGTACCGTCTTGGCACGCTTTACGCAAGAGGGCTGGGAGTAGCAGCAAGCAGCAGTGAAACCGTCAGGCTGTACACTGAAGCTGCAGAACACGGTTATGTACACGCCCAGGTTGCGCTTGGCAAGGCTTATATGTCCGGCCACATTGTTCCGCGAGACTATGTGCGGGCTTTTTTCTGGAATACCAGGGCAGCAGAGCAGGGCGATACAGGCTCCCGGATGGCAGTTGGCTTTGCCCTGAGATACGGGCTGGGTGTTGCAAAGAATCCGGAAAAAGCACTGGAGTGGTATACGCTGGCTGCTTCAGAAGACTCGCCCGAAGCATGGTATATTCTTGGCACCATGTACGAATCAGGAGAAGCAGCGCCGGTTGATCATGCAGCTGCTTTCGCTTTCTATCACAAAGCAGCTGAATACGGTCATGCAAAGGCCCAGTTCAGCCTTGGCATGCTCTACGAAATGGGGCGCGGCACCCGGCAGGACCGGGAAAAAGCGCGCCACTGGTTTTATCAGGCTGCCAGCCAGGGTTTGCGTGAAGCGCAGAGTTTTCTGGAATTAACCGACTGATGCAGGCTTCATCAGTGCTGCCTTATGCCAGGCTGCGCCTGCTGATGCACAATGCAAATGCGGAAAAAAAAAGCGCCTGCAAAAAAGGCGCATTAGGGAAGGAGCAGAATCATGAGCGAACAAATATTTCACATTTGTACTCATTATATGTTTTTGCCCAGTGTTGTAGGCAAATTGTAATACTCTGTTACACTTTACTGTGCCGAAAGAGGAATTTGCCAGTTCCGGGCTGACCTGCTTCAGATGTGTCCGGAAAATGTTTTACCTGTAAAATCCTGGAAGCCTTTGATTTTCTTTGCTTTTGCTGTAGTTCCAGGTTGTTGTAACAACCCGGCTGCGGTCTCAGTCTGCGAAGAACTGTTTTTGAATGTTAAAATAACTTGCCGCTTTGTTACATTTCAGGTGTATCGAAGCTTCCTGCTAACCAGGAAGCTTCGGGCATCTGGGCTATCTGACAGGCGGTTTTTACTTTTTTTTCGGCATTTTAGAAAAGGTCGGGCGAAAAAACCCGGGTGCTTTAGCCCCGGGCCGCTCGCAAACAGGCATTTGGAGTTCACTTCTTTTCGGTACGGTTAAACTGTCCGGCAGAATTTTTTTAACAGCAACTACATCCAGTGCGGATCAAAGCTGACAGGGCGCAATACTAGCACTGGTGTTTTTTTTATGCCCCCGGCAGCCTCGGGAAAGTGCCACACCAGGTCACTGGCGGTGCTTTGCCTGCAGGGCAGGGGCTTTTGCGAGAGTTTGATGAACGAAGAAAACGCTAAAGCAACTGTAATTTTCAGTGATGATATCCCTTCTGTTGACTTGCCCGTTTACAGGAGCACAGTCGGGCCTGATGTAGTAGACATGCGCACGCTTTTCAGTCAGGCCAACAAGCTTTCCTATGACCCGGGTTTTATGGCGACGGCCTCCTGCCGGTCCGCCATCACCTTCATTGATGGCGACAGGGGCGAACTTTTTTATCGCGGCTATCCTATTGAGCAGCTCGCCGAATTTCACGACTACATGGATGTCTGCTACCTGCTTTTGAGAGGCGAACTGCCCGATGCTGCGGAAAAAGCGGCTTTCGAGAAAACTGTTGCGGACAATTCCATGATCCATGAGCAAATGCATTTTTTCTTCCGCGGCTTCAGGCGTGATGCGCATCCGATGGCCGTCCTTATTGCAACAGTAGGAGCACTTTCGTCCTTTTATCATGACGCTCTGGACATCAATGATCCCGAGCACTGGGAGGCCGCCACGTTACGGCTTCTGGCACTCATGCCAACGCTGGTTGCCATGTCATACAAGTATTCTGTCGGGCAGCCCTTCATCTACCCGCGCAAGGAATACTACTATACGGCCAACTTCATGCGCATGATGTTTGCGACCCCGTCAGAAGATTATGTTATCAATGATGTTCTTGTCAGAGCCCTGGATCGCATCCTTTTGCTTCATGCCGATCATGAACAGAATGCCTCAACCACAACGGTAAGACTTGCCGGATCAAGCGGGGCAAATCCGTTTGCCTGTATTTCAGCGGGTATAGCGTGTCTCTGGGGGCCGGCACATGGCGGAGCAAACGAAGCAGCACTCGCCATGCTCCATGAGATTGCCTCCGTTGACAATGTCAGCAAGTTTGTCGAAAGCATCAAGCATCCTGACAGCCAGGCCCGTCTCATGGGATTTGGACACCGGGTTTATAAAAACATGGACCCAAGAGCAGCCATCATACGCGAGACCTGTCACGAAGTCTTTCGGGAACTTGCTCTGCACGATGACCCTTTCTTTCAGATTGCACTTGAAATAGAGCGCGTTGCACTCGAAGACGAATACTTCATCTCCAGAAAGCTCTATCCCAATGTTGACTTCTATTCCGGTATCGTACAGTCTGCTCTGGGTATTCCGCCGCACTTTTTTACGGGAATCTTTGCTCTGGCCAGAACGGTCGGATGGATCGCCCAATGGAACGAAATGATTTCGGATCCTGCGCACCGCATTGGCAGACCGCGTCAGCTCTATATTGGACATACGAGAAGAGATATCCCGCAGTACCAGGCATAACTTTTCTTTTGAGACAAAAAAAGGAAGCCGGACTCGGGCTTCCTTTTTTTAATGATACCGGACCAGCCCGGCCTTGTGTGAAAAAAACGGCTGCCGGCACTCCGGCGTCAGACAGCAAAGGCGCAGAATGACCAGAAGAGGCCTGACAGCTTACTTTGTATCGTCATCTTCGGCATCCCAGTGCGCGCTTGTGCGCAAGCCGCCTTCGTACTCACTGGTCACTTCCAGAGCTTCTGCTGCCCCCCAGTACGCACTTGTACGCAGGCCCCCTTCGTATTCGCTGGGCACATCCAGCACATCGTGTTTTTCCCTGACAGCATCGGACAGACCGGACGGAGACCTGTCGTGAACGGACAATATTTCCGGCATCAAATGCGGGCTGCTGGGGAAACCGCCTTCCGATTCGCTGGGAACATCCAGAACATCAGCGTCCCAGTACGCACTCGTTCGCAGTCCTCCCTCGCATTCACTGGTTATTTCCAGAGCTTCTGCTCCCCCCCAGTACGCACTCGTTCTCAGACCGCCCTCATATTCACTGGCCACATCCATTACTTCTTCCAGCATGCGCTCCCTGTCTGAAGCCGTCTTTGCATCATCTTTATCTGTCATTTTTTTTCCTCTTTACTGGTCATACAACTTCTCAAAGTTCAACTATATTTATTTTTCCGGAAAAAAGCCACCTTTTTAAAAATTCTGTTCCAAATTTTCTTCAATTCCTTCAATGACCACTTCCCAGTAGTCAATATTGCCGGTATGTGGCTCTATGGCAGCGATCAGGCTTGTATACCGGACTTTCCGCGCATGCATTGCCTGATTGAGAGCCTGAAGAATGCGTATGAATCCTGAAAACGATTTTGCAATTTCCTGTGGCTCCCAGGCAGGCATGCCGTGTTCGGCAACATAGACTGGAAACCCCCTGGCTTCTTCATTTGTATCGACAAAAACCGGATCACCGTAATCATAGCCAAAAACCAGCCATGTCGAGCGCCAGTCGCCTTCGTTTGTCCCGGACAGGTCATTGCCAGCCATATCCGTTGCATAGCCCAGCTGCATGTCTGCGAGCCTGGAAATGTCGGCAAACTCTATACGCAGGGCCGCATGCAGCTCCGGTATCTGGCTGATTAGCTTTTTCAGGACTGGAGAAAGATGCTCCATGTTATCCTCTTTGCTGAAAATGTGATTTCACAGGGTATTCATACCACAGCATGACCTTCCCGGCAAGGATGAAGATGTATCTTTTGGCTGCAGACAAAACAAAATGTGGCAAACTCGAAAAAAAAACGGCAAAATACCGTTGTACAATGTTAAAACGTCATTTCAGCCACCTTTTGGCAAAAGCCGTAAACAAACCGGAATTGTTCAGTGTAACGATGGCCGATCATATTTTTATACCGCAAGGTCTCCTGGCCCTGAAAGAAAGGGGTGTCCTGCGGAAACTTCAGAAAAGGAGTACACATGGAATATGCCGTTGAATTGCCAGAAGACATCCAGGATCAGGTAGAAGTGCTGTCCGAACAGGCCGAAGAGGCCATGGAACAGGGGCGCTATGAAGAAGCGCTTGATCTCTTCAATCAGGCACTTTCCGCTATGCCCGAACCGCGTGAAATATATGAAGCCTACGTCTGGATCAAGGCATCCATGGGAGATGCATGCTTTCATTCGGACCGCTTTGAAGATGGACTTGACCACTTTTACGAAGCTTACACAACTGCCGGACCTGAAAACGTCAATCCTTTCATCGTTTACCGGCTTGGCCAGATATACAGGCAGCTCCAGGACGAGGATAATGCCATTGACTTTTTTATAAAAGCGTACCTGAGCGAAGGTGAAAGTGCCTTTGAAGACGAAGACGACCTTGTCTACCTGCGCAATCGCGTTGCCCTTGACGGGCTCGATGAGGACGATGATGATTATGATGATGACGATCACTTCGGCGGGAGCAGCTTTGATGACGCAGGATTTTCCAGAGGCTATATCCCGCCGGATGACTATGAAGACTATGGCGACGACTGATGGGCGGGGAGTTCGCCTTGTGAACTGACGGGATCAGAACCCGGAATCTGACGGGGGAGGCTTCCATTTCTGATGAAGATGGGGCGTCCCTTTTTTTCGTTTTTCGGGTCGGTCGGGCAGTGGGCTGAAATGTTACTGCGCCCCGTTATCTTGATCAGTAAAAAATGCCTGCGCATCCTCGAGTTTTCGCGTTCGCGAAAACGGCGGAAGACTTTGCCAGATGCGTCTGCCATAGCTTTTATCAATGATTCTTGTATCGCAGATCATGAGTACGCCTTTGTCCATTTCATCACGAATCAGTCTGCCTGAACCCTGCTTCAGGCTGATGATGGCTTCCGGGAGCTGAAGCGCCATGAATCCGTTTTGACCGGCCTGTTCCAAAGCGCTCAGCCGCGCTGCCAGAACAGGGTCATCCGGAGAGGCAAAGGGCAGTTTGTCGACAACAACGAGTGAGAGTGCTTCTCCTCTTACGTCAACGCCTTCCCAGAAGCTCTGTGAACCCACTAAAACGGCATTGCCTTCACCGCGAAATTTTTCCAGAAGATCGGTCCGGCTTGACTGGCCCTGAACAAACAGCGGGAACGTCCAGTTACGTTCGGCAAACGCTTCCCTGAGTCGTCCGGCAATCCGGTCAACGGCTCTCAGGCTCGTGCACAGTACGAAAGTTCTGCCGCCTGCAGCCTCAATCATCGGCAGAATTGCATCGGCAACTGCATCAGAATAGGCCGGTGTATTTGGTGGGGGCATGCCCTCCGGAACATAAAGCAGGCCATGCCTGGCATAATCAAACGGGCTTGGCCAGCTTTGTGACTGAAGCGTTTCGAGCCCCAGTTGCGATGAAAAATAGTGGAAATCGTTTTTGACAGCCAGCGTTGCAGACGTAAAAATCCAGCTGCGCTGCGGTACTTCCTCACGCTGGCGCGTGAAAATATCCGCAACGGAAAGCGGTGTCTTATGAAGATGAATCGACTGGCCAAAGACTTCCACCCACAGGACATAGGCGGGATCACGCTCGCTGCCGGCTTCATCAGCCCATGTCTTTAGCTGCTCTGTCAGGCGCAGGGTCTGCTCATGATACATGGGCAGCATCTCCGAGCGCTCTGCATGCATGGCCAGTGCCTCTGCCAGATTGACAGCTTCTCCTGTCAAAACAGCCAGCTGCTCAAAAAACGGATGCGCTTTATCTATCCTGTTAACGGCGATCTTCTGGCTGTCAGCATCAAAAGTCAGGCGCAGATCACGCGCCGCTTTTTCTACCTGGGCGGTAATGCTGCTCCAGTCTGCATCGCGGGCGTGAGCCAGGCCTTCAACTCTTATTTCGCGGCATAAATCAATGATAAGCGCTGACGACACTCTGTCCCCAAAGAAAACCGTTGCTGTATCGGGCAACTGGTGTGCTTCGTCAAATATAACTGTATTGGCTGCTGGCAGAAGTTCATAAAGACCGGCGTCCCTCAGGACGATGTCCGCGAAAAAAAGGTGGTGATTGACAACAACAACATCAGCCTGCAGGGCAGTCTGACGAGCCTTTGCCACAAAACACTGTGCGTAATGACCGCATTCAACACCGGGGCAGTTATCCCGTGTAGATGTAACCCAGTTCCAGACGGCGGCATTTTCCGGTACGTCCGGAAGTTCTGCCTTGTCACCGGTACCGGTTATTTTGGCAAAGCGTGTAATCTGTCGCAGATAAACGGTATCCTCACGCGATGAAAAAAGCCCCTGATCGCGTGCCCGGTTCAGATGCAGGTGACAGACGTAATTGGCGCGGCCCTTCAGCAGTGCGACGGTAACGGGTACATTCAGCGCCTTTCTCACCACTTCCAGGTCTTTTGAGACAAGCTGGTCCTGCAGATTTTTTGTACCGGTTGAGATAACCACTTTGCCGCCCCACAGCAGAGCCGGCACGAGATAGGCGAATGTCTTGCCGGTCCCTGTACCTGCCTCAACCACGAGTGATTCACCTTCTTCGATCGCACGTGCAATTGCCTGCGCCATCTCGACTTGGGACGGTCTCATGCGGTAGAGGTCAATGTTTGTTGCCAGGGGGCCATGAGAACTGAAAATGCGCTCAATCTCTGCATCGTGTTGCGATTGGGCACCAGGGAGGTCAATATCAGTTATCGGTGTATTGGAATGCGTTGTTTCTGTGCTATCGTTCAAAGGAAAGCCCTAAAGAGAAAAAACCAAAAATACGAACTGTTTTTCAGGACAGGTCCAAGTGTGCAGTGCAATTCATCCAAAAGGATAGCGCATGGATCAAATGTGGTCAAGATTGCTGCTTTGCCAGCCCGGTTTTGTCCAGTGAAATCTGCCATGCGTACTGAAAGGGGCAGGTGAAAAAACAGAGTCCGGATCAGCCGGTACAACCCGGCCGGTGTCAGGCTGACATCACCCAAAAGCGCTCTTTTCTGAGGCTTTCCGTTCACTGCGTTGTGCAAAACCTGCTGTGATTGCGTATCAGAAAAAAAAGCGGTTTTTTGCTTGTTTTATGGAATTGAATTTGCCGGATTTCCTCCGCACGGCTTATAGCCCGGGGTTTCACGGCGGCGTTTGGTGAAAAATGCGTGTGTTTACTTTTTTGAGTCCCTTCAGATTTACACGAAAAAAAGGCATCAGCACTCCCATACTGCTGTTTTGCCTGCTGTTTTGCGCCCCTGCCGTTGCAAATGACAGCAAAAACGACAGACACCGCCTGCCCGCACACAGGGAGATGCAGGCGGATGATATGGATATGATGTACCAGAAGGGACTGGCAGCAGCGCAGGATCTGGCTGAGCCGTCTGCACTGGAAGAAGCGCTCAGGTGGTACAGACTTTCAGCTCAAAAAGGCCATCCCCTGGCGCAGCATGCGCTCGGCCGTGCCTATGAACTCGGACAGGGTGCTTCCAGGGATGAGGCACTTGCAGTTTACTGGTATACGCAGGCTGCCACAAACGGTCTGGTAGCAGCGCAGAATAATCTTGGCCTGATGTACAAAGAGGGAAGAGGAACCGGCCAGGATATCGGAAAAGCGCTTTACTGGCTTGAAAAAGCAGCCAGAAATGGTGATATGTTTGCCCAGCTCAATCTTGGCGTGATGTACTATGAAGGCACAGAAGTACAGCGTGATGAAAAAAAAGCCAGAGCGTTTTTGCTGCTCTCGGCCCGCCAGGGCGAGCCGCAGGCGCAGTACAACCTGGGGACGATGTATTATTACGGGCGCGGTGGCGAGCAGGGGTTGCCGCAGGCAGCACGCTGGTTTCATATGGCAGCACAAAGTGGAGACGCACAGGCACAGTACAGCTACGGGTTAATGCTCGAGAGTGGAGAAGGAGTGCGCCAGGATCTGGAAGAAGCCCGGACATGGTTCGCAAAAGCCGCAGTGCAGGATTTTGCTCCAGCCCAGACAGCTCTTGCACACTGCCATGCACGCGGGCAGGGTATGGAGCAGAATACGGAGCAGGCTCTCTACTGGTACGGCAAGGCTGCTGAAAATGGTGACCCTTCGGCTGCACACGCACTGGGGCAGCTCTATGAGCGTGGTTTGCTCGTGGAGCGCAATTACGCAAAAGCATTAAAGTGGTACAAACAGGCAGCACAGGAAGGACTGGGGACATCTCTTTTTATGGTGGGCCGTTTTTATGAGGAAGGGATATCCGTGCCGGCAGACCCGGCACAGGCACTCTACTGGTACGAAAATGCACTCAAGGCAGGCTTCCATGAGGCAGCAACAAGGATTGCCGCGATGAAAATCAGGGTCGTTCGCCAGGAAGAGAATGGAGCGGCAGGACCCAAAAACAGTCAGTAATTATTGAAACGCAGGTTTGAGACAGGCATCAGCAGTGCAGGGAATGGGAGGTTTTGTATGATTTTGAAGGCATTCAGATTGAAGCATCCGGTTAAAAACAGAGGAGCAGGCCTTTATTTTTCGATGGTGGCATCTCTGTTTCTGATGCTGTTCTTCAGTTTTCCGGCGTGGTCCAAAAGCCCGGTTGATGACTATAACGCAGGTTTGAAGCACTATCGTGCCGGTGAATATGAGCAGGCGCTGCCGTTTTTTCAGGAAGCAGCAGAGCATGGAATGAAAGAGGCACAATATCATCTTTGCATCATGTACAAACGGGGCCAGGGCATGGCCAGGCCAAATGCGGAAACAGCGTATTCGTGGTGCAAAAAATCATCCGGGCAGTCTCATGCAGCAGCTGGCTATGAGGTGGGAGCCAGCCTGGAAGAGGGGCTGGGTGTGGAAAAAGATGTGGCCCAGGCACTGGTCCATTACATGAAGGCTTCAAAGGAAGGGGTGCCCGAAGCGCAATATGCGCTCGGGCGCATGTACGAGTTTGGGCTGGCAGGACTCGCCCGGAACTATTACCAGGCACGCATGCTGTATACGTGGTCTTCGGGCAAAGGGTTCGCACCGGCGACCTATCGCGTCGGAGTGATATATGAGTACGGAAAAGGCGTCCAGCCAAGCATGGCGACCGCCCGGCGCTGGTACGCAAAAGCTGCTGCCATGGGAAATGAAGAGGCCAGGGAAAAACTGGAAAGCCTGGGCGAATAAATGAGTGTATAAACAGTGGAATAAAAAGCAGCTGTTTCAGTTTGTTTGCGCAGATGTCAGTGCGCTGGCGATAGCCCGTATTTCGCTGAAAGTTACATTGATTTTTGCGTCAAAAGGGCCCGATTATGGCCAAAATACTGTAAGATTAAGGGTTATCGTGAAATAGTTCGGTAAACAGGGAAGATGGTATTGCCTGGGGGCATCAAAAAATTTTGATTCAGACCGTCTGCGCAAATCAGCATTTTGGCAGGGCTGCTGGTGAAAAAGTTCGAGGTCCGTTGAATTCTGTTTTGCGCAGGATGCTGTTTTTATGTGGTTTTGTTTAATGCCATCCTCTCTGTGCAGGCAGCATTTTTGCCTGACAAATACCGAATTTTGAAAAAGCGTCGCTTTTATGCTTCTTTTCGCGCTTTTAGGCACGGAAAAATCAGTTTATTATTGATTTCTATACCAATTTTTTTTTGAACTTTCTGAAACCGGAAGCTGCACTCCAAATGCCAGATGCGGGCATCTGTGTTGCCAAAGTGTGAAAGGAATTCTTGTAAATCAAAACGTTAGCGTCTCAGGCAGTCAGGCCTGAGTGAAAAGGCCGGCGTCAAAAAACCGGAATGTGACATAGTCCAGATTTGAGAATACATGCTTATGGGAAAAAGTAGGTCGGGATGGCGCAGCCGGAAGGCTGGCTTGTTCAGTTGTGTAGCGGGCATGCTGATGTTTGCAGGGATTGCTGCAGGTGTAGCGCATGCACAGGCTGCCCAGGGTGATTTTATCCAGGGCACGCACGCTTATGCCAGAG
>Ga0099364_10005740_pt1 | contig 18334 bp, 14 predicted proteins | sample TergutTh196P3_FD_73070 | JGI IMG/M metagenome (GOLD analysis project Ga0099364, IMG submission 73070) | Microcerotermes parvus P3 segment gut microbial communities from Pointe-Noire, Republic of the Congo - Th196 P3 | ecosystem: Host-associated > Arthropoda: Insects > Digestive system > Gut ...
CCATCGGACTTGGTATCCGATCGCATTGTCGGGGACGGTTCCTCCTCCAAAGACATTTTCCCACATAATGTCCCATGATCAAAAAAATACCTTCATTCGGAAGTCCTTGGAGAACTTGTTTGACGGCGGAGCGTTGAACGGAAATGGAGTAACGGGGCTGTGTTTTCGGCATGATAGGTTTGGGAATGGGAAAGGAATCGTGATGGACGACCCGACAATACCGTTATCGGAAAAATTACGCCCAGCCTGAATACGCCATTGCTGGAACAGATACAAAATACCGGTGCTTCACCTCACCGCTTCGGCAAACTCGTCCAGCGATTGACAGGCGGCTGCCTGAACCAGCCACGATTCGAGTGCAACCAAATCAACCATTTGGCGGATGGCCTTTTCGACTTCTTTCGGAACTCGCTTAAACCTTGTCCGAAGAACAGTCACAACCGCATCTCTACCTTTCCTGATTTCACCATTGGCTTCGCCTCTGGCTTCGCCTCTGGCTTCGCCGATTGCAATACCTTTGGCTTCGCCTCTGGCTTCGCCTTCGGCGATGTACGCACTGTACCTGCCCCTGAAGTATTCATCCAGTTTTTCCGATAAAATAACATCATTCTTTTTTCTCATGTGCAATTCCTCCATCGCTTTGATATTCGCTTCGCCAATGACCTGAAAAAAAGCGTCCATGGACAATTCCCGCTCTGTTGACTTAGCAGCCTGCTCAAACTGTTCCGCTGTCAAATCATTTCGCAAACTGTTCAGCCACAGATTTTCTTCTTTCGACAATTCCTCTGATACAAGTATCCGCTTCAAAATCCAAAACTTCCCGATACTCGACGAATTCATGCTTAATCGCCTGTACAAATGCCGGATGCCACGAAACGCGAGCCATAGGCGGATTCTAACAAGAACGGGCTATTGTTTCAAGAGGATGCTTGGGAAGAGCAAGCCGGCAAAACGCAAAGCAAACAGAGCCCGGAGCCGCAACAAACAGAGCCCGGATCGTAAGATCCGGCGTGAAAATGAAAAATACCGGAGCTTACGCCACGGGCTCTGTGAACGACAATGAACGTCAATCAAGAGACTCGCTACCATTCTTTCGCTTTGAAGCCTTCCGGCACGGGAACGATTTCCACCGCTTCGCCGGATTGAACGATCACGTACATTCCGTTCTCGTGAGCAAAGTCTTGGGCTTCGTCCGTAACGACCGCACCGGCAACCGCTCCGATGAAACGCGTCGGATCCTTCCATCTTGCATCGGCATAAATGCGGTACTTGTCCATTTTCTCCAAGTGCTTGCGGACATCCGCCGTTTCCAGCGTCGTTTTGACTTCGATGAGAATGGAAACGTCGCCGTCATGCAGGATTAAATCGATTTCCCCTTTGATACCTAACTTCTTTGTGCTAAAAAAGTGATTCCGTGTGTAGTAATCCACTTCGTATCCTAACGCTTGAAATTTTTCGAGGATTCTTCCGCCGATCATGTGTTCGACCATCATGCCGATCCTGCCGGTGAGGTTGCCGATCCTTCTGTTTGTTTCCTTCTCGATTCGAGCGAGTTCGGCATCGCGTTCTTTCTTCTCTCGCTCATACACGGTATCGCGTTCTTTCTTTTCGCGGGCGTACTCGGCGGCTTGCTCTTTCATCAACTGGCGGGTTCGCCGAAACTCTCGGTCGGATTCTTTCATCCGCCGGTCGGATTCTTTCATCCGCCGGTCGGATTCTTTCATCCGCCGGTCGGATTCTTTCATCCGCCGGTCTGTTTCTTTCATCCGTCGGTCGAACTCGGCGGCTTGCTCCTTCATCAGCCGGTCTGTTTCCCGAAACATTTCGCGAACATCTTCATTTGTTAACGGTTGCGCTGACATGGTACTACTCTTCTTTCTCGTATTTGCTGTCATTCTACCATAATTTGCAAAGCAGCGGATGCGGCGTTTGCCCTTGACGCAATCCGCCGTTTTTCCTATCCTTCCGCCGATAGACATCAATTTTTTTAGAGGAAAATCAATCATGCGTCTCCCTTCGTTAACCATCCTGTTCACCATCGTTCTGACTGGCTGCCTCATCGTTTCCGGTCTCTTTGCAGCAAACTGGTTCTGGACAAAAACTGCTTCCGACATCGCCGGTGTTGAAGAGGTTCGGACAACTTTGCAAAGCCTTTCTCCCACCGAAGCAGAAGCGAAAGCCATCGCCCAACTTCGCAAAAAAATGCAGTCGCCCCAGCAGGAATCGACCGATGCAAATATCCCCGCAACGGAATCTCCCTGTGTTCAAATGGCTGTCGAGGTTCGTTATCTCACGTCGCCGTATGCAAAATTGATTACCACCCATCCCGCGATGAATTGGAGCGTATTACTCCCTCCCACGCCCTCGCAGGTTGATATCAACCCGCAACAAGTTATCCTGCCTGCTGAAACAACGCCGGGAAGGGCATGGTCTGGCGAGTACACGGAGTCTCCTCTCTACGTGCGCTTTTTGGAGGAAGCCAATGTAGAAAAATTCGTCCATCTGTTTTTTCGACGGCAAGCGAGTGTCATGGAAGCACCGAAAATAACCTTTCTCAGTGGACAAAGAGGGTCAATAGATGATACGACTCTGACACCGTTTGTGGAAGGTATCCGTTCCTTTGAGGTCAATCCTGATACTGCATACGAGCCGATTGTACGGGTTGCCAAACAAGGGCAACAGTACGTTATTCAAGGGACAGTTCTTCAAGACGGCTCTTGCCGATTGGACATGTGTCAGATTGTGTTCAGCTCACTTTTCAAAGTAGAGTTAGCCGCACTGATTGAGAGTGGCGATCAGACTATTCAATTCCAGGTTCCGACACTTCGCACATTCTATGTCAACGTTCCTGAAGTTGTCGTTCCCAAAGATATGTCGTTGCTCGTGGCGTGTCCGGGAGTGCACGATGTATTTTTTCTTATTCTTATTACGCCTCGTGCGTTTGATCCTGCCGAGCGCGGCGAGGGAGAAGCGTCTGATGTTTACAGTGCTTTTTGGGAACAGTGAATGGTTTGATGGTCGCCGAGTCATTTAGCCGGTACTCCAGACTCTTTGTTTTCCTTGCTTACGCGGCGGGCTCTGTGAACGCAGTCTTACGACTGCGGCTCTGCTTTATTTGCACTACTCAATCGGTCGAATCATCGTCTTGAACAAACCGCTCTCTTCGGTCAGTTTCGTTTCGTTACCAAAGACGCAAATGTTATTCTGCTCCATTCCCTCACGGAACATCCTCGCAAAGCCGCGCAAGTCGGTAAGCGTCGTCGAAAGCACCTCGTCCCGCTCACGCTGAATGTCCTCCTGCGTCAAGCCCGAAAGCAACATACCGATCACGCGTCCCCCCTTTTCGCTCGGTGTCATCGGTCTGTCCAACGAACCGATGGTCGCTATCAACGCCTTCGTTAAATCCTCTTCGGATAACTCCAAGTTTTCCAAATACTCCGCAACGCCGGAATAGACATCGACCGTGCGCCGCAAGTGCGGATCGCGGAACGACCAAAGCGAAAAGAGACCATTCATATCCGCCGAAAAACCGCCGCCGTAAGCACCGCCTTGCACTCGGATATTATTCCAAAGATAGCCTGTACGCAAGATGTTCGTCAATACCAACATCTGTCCCGTGTGTTCAAAACCCAAGTCGCGGAAGTTCGCCGATTTGACGACGTATTGCACCCGCGAAGGGATGACGACGGCTTCGTTGGCTTGCGTTAACGGCGTTGCTTGCAACGCACTGCGCTCCGCAGGCGGAGCGGCTAACAGTTTCGACTCGAAATTTTGCAACACCGGTGTGACCGTTGCGAAATCCTCTTGCGGCAATGTTACAAAAATCTGTCCATTGGCAATCGTGAATATGCTCTTATACTCCGCTAACGTTTTCGCAAACTCTTCGCCGCGAGTGTCGAAATTCTTTTCCAAATCCGCGAGGAACCTGTAATGCTCAATCCCGCCGGTCTCTTCCCTGTATCTATCCCTCTGCGAAAAATACGAAGCCGAGCGGGTCCGGGCAAAACTGTGTCCCGAAGACATCAGCGATTGTTCCATACCAACGCGGTTCTCCTGCACAATCTCTTTGAGCCGGTCAAGGTCATCGAATTTCGTCTTGGTCAAAATTTCGTGGACGAGTTCAAGACCCTTTTCGAGTTTCGGCAATGTCGTTTTAACCCGTGCTACAAAATGCAGATTAAACTTCTCCGTTTCTTTGTAAATCGAAGAGACTGACAAGCCGGTGCCGATACCGCCGGTGTGCAGGTCGATCTCGCTGCTCAAATCGGCGTAGGTGTAATTTTCCGTGTCCAATCGTCCCAGCACATTGGCGAAGTACGAAAGTATCGCCGGGTCTTGCATCCAAGGTTGTAACTCAAACAGCACCGTGATATAGACGATTCCATTCGTTTCGACATCGACGTTGACCATCGGCATGCCTTCTTTCTCAATTTTGACAAACGGTATTTCTTCGGCTTGCCTATCGACATCGGAAAGTTCCAACTGCGGAATCTTCGCCACATCGGCAGGATCATCCGGCGTGTTTTGCCTCAGTAATAATGCCTCCTTTTGCCGTTTGATTTCCTCTAACTGCTCCGCCGAAAGGGATGATTTGATTTCGGCAAGTTTTGCCGTCAACTTTTCGGTATTCTCCTTTTCGAGTCCCTGCTTCGGTTGAAGCATCACAAAGCCGCGAGACGTATTATTGAGCAGGTACTCCTGTATTAACTTCTCAAAGAAGTTGTTGTCGATTTCCGCTCGGATGTTCGATAGAATCTTCTCGAAACGTAGATGACTCAACGGATCGCCGCCATAAGCCCAAGTTTCCAACATCTGCATCTTAAGAACGAGTCCCTTCGGCAGACCGGAAACCTGAAATTCCCGAAGGATAAACTCGGTTCGGTTGATCGCTCCTTCAATGATTTTGCGGTCGATGCCCTCTTCGACAAGTTTCCGCAGCGTCGTGTTGAGGACTTCGAGGAAAAGTTCCTTCTTGTCAGGGTCGGAATTGTGGACGGTAATGATAAAGCAGGGCTGCAAAATCGAACTATCGAAGGAGGCATCGACATCGAGTCCGATGCCCGCGTCCATCAACGCCCTGCGGAGTTGCCCTCCTTCGCTGTTGACGAGAATGTAGGTCAGCAAGTCCAGTCCGTAGCCGCGTTCGACGTTCTCCAAGTCGGTCGGCAGAAGATATGCCATACTCAAAAAAGTTTTGCCTTCGGTCGATTCATCGGGATCGACGGAGTATTCTGCTGTAACGTCTTTCGGAGTCAAAAACGCTGGCTGGGGGATGACGTTAACAGAGCCCGGTGCGGTAGCACCGGAACCGCCCTCGCCGGAGCTGCCGCTCCGGGCTCTGTGAACATCAAACTTCGACAAATACTCATCGTGCAGCAACGCAAGATGTTCCTCGATGTCGCCGTTGCCGTAGAGGTAAATCAACGAATTGCTCGGATGATAGTATTTTTCGTGAAATGTCGTGAATTGTTCCTGCGTAAGGTCGGGAATATAATCGGGATTGCCGCCGGAGTCGTGGGCGTAAGTCGAGTCGGGATACATCGCTTGCTGAATAGTCCGATAGAGTACGCTTTGCGGCGAGGAATAGACTCCCTTCATTTCGCTGTACACAATGCCGTTGTAGGTGAGGTTGCCTTCCTCATCGACTTCGTAGTGCCAGCCTTCCTGCATAAGGATTTCCGGCACTGTTCGGACATTCGGAAAGAAGACGGCATCGAGATAGACGGTCATCAGGTTGCGGAAGTCTTTGTCATTGCGGCTTGCGACGGGATACATTGTCCGGTCATCGGCGGTGAAGGCGTTCAGAAAAGTTTGGAGTGAACTTTTTAATAAATCAACGAAGGGCTCTTTGGTAGGAAATCTTTCACTGCCGGCGAGGACGGAGTGTTCCATGATGTGGGCGACACCGGTACTGTCGGTCGGCGGTGTGCGGAAGGTGATGCAAAAGACTTTGTTGTCGTCTTCGCTGGCGAGGTAGAGCAGCGGTGCGCCGGATTGTTCGTGCAGGAACATGTGTGCAGTGGATTTGATTTCCTCGACGGGTTTAGTCCATTGGAGCGTCCAGTGTGGATTGGGAGATTGTTGCATATTGGTTTGTGCGTAGGAATGTGCTGTGAGGCAAAAAATAATGAGGCAGAACGAAATCCGTTTCATAGGAGTTAACAGGGTTAGCGGTTTCGCCTGCGAAACCACGAAAGGAACATTGTACCGGAAACGAGAGAAAATTGTTAGCCGTCCCGTTCGTGGGCACACTCAATCAGTTGCTCCTCCACGTTCCAATATTTTCCTAATAGCCTCTATGTACACGGGCAATTCCGTTGATACAAATATCCAAATATCAGGCATCCGCAATGTGAAGTAACCGTGTGCAGTTACATCGCGAAGTCCGGCAATCTCTTTCCAAGGAATCTGTTGCCAGTGTTGACGGAAGTCATTTGTCAGTTTCTTTACCAACTCGCCGATATTGATGAGCGTCATGCAAGTAGCCCGCATTTTCTCATCGTTGGCAAGGAAAGCAGATCTATCAAGACCGTCCAACATTTGGGTTAAAACTGTGGATTCTTCGACAATTTTTTGTAGAACGATTTTGTCTCGCTTGCTCATAGGATGCTTACCGCCTTTCCCATTTCAATGATGGAGCCTTGTGGAATCGGTGCGTGAATGACATCAATCGGCTTGGCAAGTTCTTTTTCCAAATAGTGCTTCAATTTTATGATTGTGAGGATAGATACGGCTGACTCTTTGAATTCAACGAGCAAGTCTAAATCGCTTTCTTCGGTCGCCCAGCCTTCAGCATAAGAACCAAAATAGGACACTTTCGTTAGCGGAAATTCGCACGCCGCTTTTTCAACGGCTTCGACAATTTTTTCATGGGTAAGCATTGCTCTGCTCCTATCGTTTTGAGTGTGTTTCATTTTATCACAAACGGTTTTACCGGCAACAGTGGCGCTATCGGAAGATTGTGATGTTAGGCATCCCGCCTATGGAGCGCAGTCCCCAGAGGAACCTCTCGCACTATTGCCCCACACTCGACTTAATATCAATGAATTCCACAACATCTTTGCGAATGATCCAGAACATTGTCACCGTGAAAAAGCAGTACAAAAGAGAAGAAAGGAAATAGACAATCTCCAAAAACAGATAAATACCCGTCGCTGATTCAAATATGGTTTGCATTATCGTCAACATGGGAAAGAAGAAGAAAGATATAAGCCAGACGACACAAGCCATCGCGATCAACATCGTGCCGAACTGGGTGCCGCGTCCGTAGGATTCCAACGCTTTGTTCATATCTTGATAGAGCCCTAGCAATGCGATAAACATCCAATACAACTGAAAAATCGGAATGAGCGAAAGCCCTGCCGCCATTCCCGGTGTCGTTCGGGCAACTTTTTTGGGGATTTCCTCCCACAGCCGAAAGACGTAGAAAAAGTAACAAATCGCGTAGGCAACGAAAATCGGGAGCGACAAGAGCAAGACAAATCCCGCAAGCAGACTTTGAGCCGTCTCTGGATGCCCGGGAGGCATTTCGTGTGCGCTGACGGTGATAGTGAGTGATACAAGCGAATAAAATGCGGCGATGAATCCAAATGCTACATTCACGATAATACATGCTATCGTCCAAAAAGTGATGCGTTTTTTGCGTTGTTCTGCATTGAGCGAATGAAACACCATCGGCGGCGGAGGGAGATGTCCGGCTCCGTGTTCCAACAGTAGGCGGACGATTTCTTCGTTATTGAGCATTGTCGCCAAGTCGAGCGGATTCAAACCGTCGGCATTGCGTTCGTTGAGATCGCATCCGTCGGCAAGCAGTGCCTTGACGATGTCAATGTTATTGTTTTGGATCGCAATGTGCAGAGGCGTGTTCATGGTCAACGTGTGTTGCGAATGGGGAAGCAAACCAAGTTAGCGGTTTCGCCGTTAGCGGTTTCGCCTGCGAAACCACGAAAGGAACATTGTACCGGAAATGAGGGGAAAAAAACAGGGACGTTTACAGAGCCCGTTGTGTAATTTGTAAGGCTCTATTCCCGTTCCGGGTTGGTGGGTGGTGATGGTGCTCAATCAGGCAAAGTTAGGGCAAGATTACGATGAAAACTCACGAATATGTACAAAACAGTCGATTTGTTTTCGGTGTTTGGGTAAAATAGGTAATTTGTGGTGCCGTCCTTGTGGAATAATAATCCACCAACCCGGAACCGGAATAGAGCCATTTGTAATTGTATAAGAGTGTGTCAAAATTTAGCGGGTAAACGCCTTTTTGTTATCACGTTATCTTCTTAGCGATCTTTGCGGTTAAATCCTTTTTTTAACCGCAAAGGACGCAAATATCGCAAAAAATATAATCCAGGTTATTTGAAGAATGATGTACTCGATTCCCATTTTCACGGGAATGACAAGGTTATGCAACGGGTCTACTCACAAAGTTACGGCTTTCCCCTCCTGCGTATCCAGCCAGATCGTCACGGGACCATCATTGACGAGGCGGACATGCATTTCCGCCCGAAATGTCCCCAGTGCGAGGGGGATTCCCCTTCGGCGAACTTCCTCGACGAAGTGCTGATAGAGTCTCTCCGCCATTTCCGGCGGGGCAGCTTCCGTAAAACTGGGACGGCGGCCGCGTTGACAATCGGCATAGAGCGTGAATTGGCTGACCACCAGCATCGAACCGCCGACCTCGGTCAGTGAACGGTTCATCTTCCCCTGTTCGTCCTCGAAAATCCGCAGTTCGGCACACTTTCGGGCAAGCAGTGCTGCCTCATTTTCAGTGTCGGCCGTTCCCACGCCAAGCAGTACCAAGAGTCCGGTACCGATTTCGCCGACAAGACGATCCCCTTCCTGCGGAAGTGTTACTGATGCCGATTGAACTCTTTGAAGGCATGCTCTCATGGGTTCTTGAAATTATAGCGGAAACAGGTAGAAAAAAGGACATTTTGCCTTGCATCCCTTGCGCCCTGTGCGGTTAAATCCCTTTTTTTAACCGCAAAGGACGCAAAGTTTGCAAAGAAAAAAAACGTCCCCTTTGTCCCCGTGTAAGGTATATCACAATCCCAGTGCCATCACAATCCCAGTGCTCGAATGACATTGTCCGTCTCATCGGAGACGCTCAACACATCATCGGGAATCGTCAGCCGGTCGAATTTCGTTCGGGGAAGCGTCTCCCCATCCAGCACCACATTGAAAAAGGATTCCTGAAAAAGCAGCGACTTCTGCTCCGAATCCGCAGAAGTGCGGCGCAAATACCGAATCCGATAGGGAAAATCATCGAGTTGACCAATCCAAATTTCAATATCGCTGGGGAACTCCCGAGGATAATGTCCCTGCGGACTCAACCCGCCGAACGATGCCAGCAAATCGGAATAGTGGAGGCTGCGCAAAGTGCCCGACAATTTTAGCACCGGCACGGCATCCTCTTTCTGCAAACTATCCCGCACGGGCACTTGCAACGTCTCCTGTACGGGCAGGGAAAACTCATAAAACCGGCTGATCTGCCGCATCTTCCCCGCAAGCCCCCCCAAATTCCGCACTTCCCCCGCTTGACTGAAAAACACCTCCCGTTGCGTCGTGCGGAGTCGGTGTTCCAAACGCTTCAAGTCAACAATACTGAAGACCTTCACCCCTTCGATGGTAACACACTGTTCAATCCGGTGATTCTGACCATCTTCGGAAGCATAACAGACGAGCGTCAGTTGATTGGGAGCAGAAAGAGCACCGACGGGGGTACTCGTCAAAAAAGTGATGTCCAACCGGTAGACCGACCGCAAAAACGCTTCCCGGACAGCCTGCGGCAGGGCTTGTTCGGAATAATGTCCGCGGGCGGCATATTCCTGACCATCCACAAAGGTCTCCATCCGAATCTCGCATTCAACATTACGTAACGACAAGAGCCGGTTCAGCGAATTCCGTATGTAGATATCTCCCGAACCCTGCGCAACCCCCGTTCCCGTCAGTGCGAGGCTGAATAGCAGAATGAAAATAAGGTGTTTCATGGATAAGATCGTTGTCGGCTGGGTTGCCCGCTCTCTGGTTCATCTGGTGCTGTTTTACTCTTTTACTCTTTCGACATATTCTCCTGTTCGGGTATCGACTTTGATTTTATCACCGTTTTCCACGAAGTTTGGTACGGCAATTTCTGCACCGGTATCGACTTTGGCGGGCTTTGTTACATTGGTGGCCGTGTTTCCTCGCACGCCCGGCTCGGTGTATTCGACCAGTAGGACAACATGGTTCGGCGGGGTGATCCCCATCGGATTGTTGTTATAGAGCAGCATTTTGCAGAGCATCCCTTCTTTGAGATACTTCCAAGCATCATCGACGAGTTCTGCCGAGAGTTCGTACTGTTCGTAGGTCTCATTGTCCATGAAGGTGAATGATTGTCCATCCTTGTAGAGGTACTGGGCTTCTATTTCGGTGATGTCGGCGGTCTCCAGAGTGTCGCCGCTTTTGTAGGTGCGGTCTAGGGTTGTCCCCTTCGTGAGGTTTCGCAGTTTGCATTTATAAAGGGCTTGCCCCTTACCCGGCTTGACGAAATTACATTCCGTCATGATATAGGGGTCGCCGTCGATTTGAACTTTCAATCCTTTCCGAAAATCGCTTGTATTAACTAATGCCATGAGACACCCTTCTGAGAGATAAACAGCGCTGGATTCTACACGGAAAATGCGTCTTTTCAAGCCCGGCTCTTCTGTGCCTTGACATCCGGGCAGTCCGTTAACAAGTTTTTTCCCCAAATGTTGCCGTCATCACTTCCAGGATTGAAAAAGTAGGCATTTGACCGCTGGGCGAGCACCAGTCCGACTGCAAGTTTTGTTCACTCGAGCAACAGCGATTTCCGAATGTTAAAATGGGGAACATGTACACGATAAAGAATTTTCAAAGAATTTTCTTGGCAATGGGGCATGAAGTTTGTTTGTTAAAATAGGCAGATTGTGTGATTTGCGATGTTTTTTTCGTTATTTGTTTTGCTCAGTTTACGCGGGCAAAAAAACTTGCAGTCGGACCGCCCTTCGCCCAGCCATCGTTGCATTGTACAAAAAAAAGGGTACAATACACAGGAAGCGAAAGCGGGAAATCAGACGGGGGAAATCAGAGGAGTTACGCATTATGGCAAAAAACCAGACTGTTTGGGGAATTGATATCGGAAATACATCGCTCAAAGCACTAAGATGCACCTCGGCAGGAGAGTCAGGGAAGGTCGAAGTGCTTGCGTGCGATTTCATCGAACATTCTAAAGTGCTCTCTCTGCCCGGTACCGAGGTCTCCGAGGTCATGGAAGAAACACTTCAGACCTTTTTGAGCCGTAATACAACAAAAGGAGACCGCGTCGCAATTTCCGTCTCCGGGCAGAATACGATTTCCCGATTCCTGCCGCTCCCCCCCGTCGACCCCAAAAAAATTCCCGAAGTCATACGGTATGAAGCAAAACAGTGGTTGCCCTTCGCTATCAGCGATGTCGTTTTTGATTTCCAGCCGCTCGCCAAGCCACTGCGGGAAACGTCCGATGATGACGACGATGACGATGCCTTCGATGATGCAACGGTAGGGATGTTCGCCATCAAAAAGGATGTCGCCACGAAAGCCCTCGCCCCCTATTTGAGTCAGTCCGTCGATATTGACAGCATTCAAAGTTCGCCGATTGCTCTATACAATTTTATGGCATTCGACCAGTTGCCTCCTCCCGTCGCCCGGGCAGTGCATGATGATACCCCGCCGGAATCTCTGATTGCCCTCTGCATCGGTACGGATGCCACTGACGTAGTCATCACCAATGGGGAAACAATATGGACCCGGAATATCCCTCTCGGCGGAAATTCTTTCACGAAAGCGCTCACCCGGGAATTGCAACTCACCTTTTCACGGGCGGAGTATCTCAAACGCAATATCGCGACCTCCAAAGATGTTAATGAGCAAAAAAGGGTCATTACGGCAATGCGTCCGGTTTTCAATGATATGGTCAACGAAGTCAACCGTTCGTTGGAATACTATCAAACGCTCAATCGGAAGGCGAGGTTCCGCAACATCCTGGCTCTCGGTAATGCCGCCAAACTTCCCGGCCTGAGACAATTCATTGCCCAGAATCTCGGATATGAAGTTGCCCGGCTGAACCGCTTCAACAAGTTGACCGGAGCCGACGTTATCGAAACACAACTTTTTCAGGATAACCTGCACTCTTTTTCCATCTGTTACGGACTTGCCGTCCAGCAACTCGGTCTGGCATCCTTACGGACGAATTTGATCCCGCGCGAAGTGGTTCTCAACCGGATTATCCGCGAAAAGAAGCCTTGGATGTTGTCCGCGGCGGCGGCACTGTTGCTGGGCGTAACCATCCAGTTCGTGGGCGTTTCCGGCGCTTTTAGCCGTGTGTCCGCACAGCCCTATAAAGATGCCAGTTCAAGGGCGGAAACTGTCCAGAAGTTTGCCTCCGACCTCCAAGCGAACACGCGGGCGGCCGTCTCGGCGTTCAATAACGTCGATGAAATCGGCAAGAGTCTCACGAGCAACGTCGAGGGACGAATTACTTGGCTGGAACTGTTCCGTGCGATCAATGCGGCATTACCGCAATCACAGCCGGGTGCCAACCGCGGACCCACCCCGCCGACCAATGAAAGTTTTGCACAGACTGACCGTGTCTTCATCGAAAGTATCGAAGCCATTACGGTGGATAGCCTTGCGGCATGGTTCGCTCCCTTGAAGGAGGATAACCGTTATTGGCTCGATTTTGATGATCCCGAAGCACAAGCCTATCTGACAACACAGATACAGTCATCTCCGTCCGCAAGCGGGGGCGGGAACAGTACAGAAACGGAGGGAGACGAAAGCGAAGAAGCACGCATCTTGAGACTCAAAAGAGCGGCTTGGGAAGAGATGAGTGAGGATGCCCGCTTTGCTCTCGTCGCGGGTCCCACCGGCACTGGGCCGGCGAAAGTTGTACAGATTTCCGGCTTTCATTTTCATAATCCGCGTGATCCCGATGCCTTTCGGGAAAATGGGGGGCAAGCCTATTTGCGGAATACATTACTTCGCAACTTGAAAAATGCTGAGGTGGATTTGCCGCCGGCGCTCGAAGAGCAACAGGCGGAAATAAGCACTAAAAGAGTAACAATGGGCGAACTGGGGCTTTCCTATCCCGTATTGCTTTATGTTCCCAGCATCGAGGAAGTCCCGATTATCAATCCCGCCCTGCAGCCGTGGGATGGTGTTATTGATCCGCCGTTCCAGCGGCAACTGGGACAGACGGGCGGCGGTGGTCTGGGGACAACAGCGGCGCGGCTTGGCGGGGGTGCCGCTTCGGGAACGACATTGAGTCAGCATGCGCAAGCAAAGGGGGTAAGGGAACAGGATGTTATTCTGATGATACGGCGGTTCAATTTTGTGATTCAATTTGCTTGGGAGGAGACACCGCCCAGCCAACGTGTGGGAGAGGAAACCACCGTGAGCAGTACGGGACTGGAATAGCCGTAGTGAATTGCGTCTTACAACGTGCTTGCTTGTTCGTTGCGCTTGCTCTTTTTTAACCCAACGTTCACAGAGCCCGAAACAGAGCCCGGAGCGGTAGCTCCGGCGTTGTCGCTATCTCGCCGGAGCTGCCGCTCCGGGCTCTGTAAACAATTCCCGTCGCCTTCACACTCGTCAGCGAAATTACTGACGCTTTTCGACGTACCGCATGTTAGACTTCCCAATGAAAATTGAAACTTGGAAGCTGGCGAGCACACACGGAGAGCTACCGTGTGAGAGAGACTTTCGACAGCGAATAGTGGTAGAAGTGTTAGCACCGTTTACTCGCTGATCACCACTTTACTAAAAACGGTGAAGGTTACGGCCCCCTTTCAACTGCCTCACGGTGTCGGTTCCGTTTTCCACCGAATAAGCATTCCTGCCGAAGGCTTGTCCTTCGGAACGTTAAATAGAGTGAGAACGACGAATGCTGAACACTTGCTCTAAAACCCCCACCAGTGTTTTTCAGTTTTCCAAATTCAATTTTCAATTTTTTTATAGGTTGTAGTATAAAATCCTTTCGTCCCTTGCGTACTTTGCGGTTAAAAAAGATTTAACCGCAAAGGGCGCAAAGAAAAAACGTTCACAGAGCCCGTAACGTCAGTTAGGGAATCAACCGAACGATTCCCTAACTAACGTTACGGGCGCTGTGAACGTCCCTAACTGACGTTACGGGCTCTGTGAACGCGGATCTGTGCACCACGGGACTCTGTACCATTTTCCAGCACAGTAACACGCCCTCACTCTGCAATGGGGCGGATGGCTTCGAAATAGCGGCGAATCACCTGACGCTGTCCTAAAGGAATCGGTTCCGAATCGAGAACCGCCTCCGATATTCGCTGATAATGTTGAAACTGTTCCCGATACCGTAACCGGCTCTCCGCTCTGAAATCTTCCACTTCTATCATTTCCGTTTCCGCAGCACCCTCTTCCCCCAAGATTCCCGTAAGAGTCTCTTGCAACCGCTCTCCTTGCAAATCGGTGGCTTCGCCCGCATTGGGATTGCCTGCCGCGCCGAATCCCCAAGTATCTTTGGCCGTTTCCGATTTATCGGTACCGATTCCGCCGCTCATGTTTCCCTCTCCACCCCCTTCCGCTTTGATCATTGCCATCCTCATCAGTTGGTTGGCCAAGTCTTTGCTGATTTCCTGCCGCACCTCATGCTTTTCCACTTCGCCCGCCAAGGCATCGGTTGCGGCCTTTGCCTGTTCGCCATCACCGCTTTCGAGGGCATCGGACAACATTTGCGCTGCCTCTTGCAGCGGTTTTTGATTGCGATCTTCGGCACTCTCCGCCAGGGCTTGCATCTGCTCCGCCATTGCTTTACGCTCCGGTTGCGTCAGGGACTCCAGCATATCGGTGTCCAGTTTTTTTAATTCCCATGCAGCCTGACTATAATCTCCTTTGTCGAGTGCCCGGCTAATCGGCAGAGTCGGTTCGGCAAGTTCCAATGTTCTCGCCAGTTCCCGCAATGATGTATCCATCGTTTCCAGCCGCAGCGAATCGATGACGGACTGGAATGCCGCCTCCATTTCAGAAAGAGCGGCCAGTGATTCCCTGATGTCCGCATTTGCCCAGTCGATTTTTTCGATCAAGCGTTCCATGCGGTCGGACAGTTGTTGCAGTGAGGGTTCGCTGGTATGTTTTTGGACGAGTTCCCCAGTTTTTTCGGCAATTTCTTCCAGTGCGGCGGCATTTCCCCTCGGCAGCGATTGTGTTACCAATTCGATCGTGTCGGGAGACCGGGAAAAGAGGCCGGGAACGTAGGCAATCGCAAGGCCAATGGTGAAGTAAATCAGGACGGCAGAATAAAACGTTTTGGTAAAACGCACCGGCTGCACGGCACCGGGCTGAATTGCCATGATATGATGGGCGGCATCTTCGACTTGAAGTTGTTGCATCGGCGTTCGGTCTGTTTGTTCGAGCAGGGCAACTGCCGTGAGTGTCCGGTCTTTGAGATGATAATGTTGATCGATCAGCCGGGCTGCTGCCGAAGGAGAGCCCGGACGCGTCAAGCCGAAGAGGATGCAGGTGAACAGGATGAGCAGTCCGAACATCGGCGAAAACCACATCACCGGTGCGGCCGCGATGAGTCCCCAGACGCTGTAGTAGTTTAACGTCCGATGCGCCCGTTGCAGTTGCAGGACGGATTGGATATGTTGATGAAAGCGGTGAATCATGACAGTAGTAATATACCAAAAAAGAGTCGCCCCATGTTCACAGAGCCCGTAACGTCAGTTAGGGACATCAACCGAGCGATTCCCTGGCTTACGCCACGGGCTCTGTAAACGTTTCCCGCTGGCACTCTTGCTCAATTCCCGGATAAAAGTTAGAATGTTCTTACGAACGTTGCCGTAGCGGTTTCTGTTTTTCGTTTTCAACCCCAAGGAGTCAACATGACACTTCCCTCTTCCCGTCGCCACTTCTTAAAAACGTCCACCACGCTCACTGCCGGTGCCGCTCTGCTGGGCGGTCTTTCCATTAGTCAGTCCGCTCATGCCCAGGGCAGTGATGAGATGAAAGTCGCCCTCGTCGCCTGCGGCGGACGCGGGCAGGGGGCTCTCCGAGACCGAATCCAAGTCGGCGACAACGTCAAAGTCGTTGCCGTCGCCGATGCCTTTTCGGGAACCGCAATGGGGGCCGCCAATGGAATACGAAATGACGGCAACAATGAAGAAAGTCCCTTGTTCAATAAAGTGGACCTTCCCGATGACCGCGTTTTCGCCGGTCTCGATTCCTACAAGAAGGCTATCGACTGTCTCAATCCCGGCGATTCGATTCTCCTTTGCTCACCGCCCGGCTTCCGTCCCTACCACTACCGCGCTGCCGTCGAAAAGGGACTGCACGTTTTCATGGAAAAGCCCGTCTGCGTGGATGCTCCCGGCTTTCGACACTTCATGGAAACGAACAAAATGGCGGATGAGAAGAATCTCAAGATTTGTGTCGGATACTGTTACCGTTATGATGCCAATTTCGTGAACTGGATTGAGCAGATTCACGCAGGCAGAATCGGCGACGTGCAATACACCCGGGGATACTATAATGTCGGGGGTATCTGGTGCCGTAACCGTAATCCCGGCGAAGACGAAATGAACTTCCAAGTGCGGAACTGGTATCACTTCGTTTGGCTTTGCGGCGAAAACATCGTAGAGCAGCATTGCCATCGGACTGACGTAAACAACTGGATTCACAGCCGGGGCGACCGGATGGCACACCCCGTTGAGGCCAACGGGATGGGGGGACGCTTGGTTAAATCGGGGCCGGAGGATTTACTGCGTCAAGCACCCGACTTTGCGAACCGGCAGGAATGGGATGAGTGGTATCGAGAATACAGAGCCCAATTCTATCGGCATGGACAGGCTTGGGATTCATTTGCCGTCGAATACCGTTACGCCGACGGTTCGCGGCACTATACTCAGTGCCGGCACATCAGGAATGTATGGAATCATAACCATGACTACGTTCATGGAACGGCGGGTTCGGGAACAGGGGGCGTGAGCGGGGCGACGGTGCTGTCGGGACCTGACGGACAGGAAATATGGCGTAATCGGGCGAGTTTCCCGAAGGGAATGTACCAATGGGAGCATGATATGCATGTGAAAGCGATTCGCGAGGACTTGCCGATGAATGATGGTTATTCGGGCGCGATGTCTAGTATGATGGCGGTGCTTGGACGTGAGGCGGCGTACAGCGGCAAGGTGATCCAGTGGGACGAACTGGTGGAAAAGGGACGTTCCTATTTCCCGAATGGGGAAATTACCAGTTTCGATCAACCTGCTCCGGTGCAGCCGGATGCGAATGGTTTTTACGAGAGTTCGGTGCCGGTGCCGGGCGTGTATGATCCGTTTGCGTAGCGTGTGTGCGGTATGTGAAAGAAGATTGAATCCCCCAAAAAGAGCCGGGGACGAAACGTCATAATAGGCTTGTTGCATAACCCATCGCGTCATTCCCGCCAGGGCTGTATCTCTCGACGGCAATCTACTTTTCCCCCAATTCCACCTCCCGGTATCGGACACCACTGGAACTGTAAAAAAACACCCGATTTCCCTCCCGATCCCACACTGCGGAGAGCCGCACCGCACGGGGACCGACAAGATAAAAAAACATCCCGCATATATCCGAGCCGCGCCACAATAAATTCTCGGAAGTCGGATGGTTGCCGTCCAATAACTGGTTATCCTGGCAGAGCACTTTGTACACAAAGGACTTCAAGCCGTCGATAGAATCTATCGTTTCCTGTGGAATAGGGGGCATAGGAAGTATGAAAAAATCCGGCAAACTGCAATCTTGCGGCGGTCAAAATCTGCGTTTTGTGCGACCTGCCCCGAAAGGAGTTCACCGGTAATAACCAAAACATCAACAAACGTCTTCTTGCGTTATCGCCAATGCGAAATGAAAACTTTGGACAAGTACCGGTTGTGCCGATTATGACGGGCATAATTGACCTGCTACTTTTTTCCGCAACATCTCCTTGTATTTCCTATCGCTTCTACGGGACACGGAGCGTTGCAAGGAGCATTTTGATCAGATGCTGATCCAGAAGCGGGAAAACTATCGGAAAGCATTTGCTGGATTTAACGCAAAAAAAGTGGCGGCTTTTACTTCAAAAAGTGTGGAGCGTCTGCTGCTGAATGCCGGTATTGTTCGGAATCGTTTGAAGATCGAGGCGACAATAAACAATGCCCAGCGTTTTTTAGAGGTACAGAAAGAGTTCGGAAGTTTTGGTAGCGTTCACAGGCTTGTTGGTAAAATGGGCAGTTTTTTGTTGAGATTTGGCAAAAACACGCAATTCGTTACGGAGCAAATCGAGTCTGACGCTACGGAAAATGATGTGGGGCTCAAT